>ULWY01053188.1_pt1 | contig 97225 bp, 80 predicted proteins | sample 1960761 | NCBI WGS metagenome assembly ULWY01 (sample SAMEA4835824, study PRJEB28245) | human gut metagenome | biome: gut microbiome; material: fecal sample | place: Denmark | collected 2008 | reverse complement strand
TCCTCATGATCGTGATCATGATGATGTTCGTGCTCCTCATGGTCATGATCCTCGTGGTCATGATCGTGATGATGTTCATGCTCCTCATGCTCATGATCGTGGTCATGATGGTGGTGATGATGTTCTTCCTCATGCTTTCTTGCAATCTCAACTGCCTCTTTGATCAGCTTATCGAGTGTATTTGCATGCTCCATAGCATCTAAGATTACCTTACCATCGATATCATCCCAAGGTGTTGTGATGATTGCTGCATCCTTGTTATGCTCACGCAGCATAGCGACAGTATCACTTACCTTCTTCTCCGGTACATTCTGTGTACGGGAAAGCACGATGGTTCCGGCACTCTCTACCTGGTTATTGAAGAACTCGCCGAAGTTCTTCATATACATCTTGCATTTTGCCACATCAACAACCGTTGTTGCACTGTTGATTACGACATCTGCATCCTGCTTTGCATCTTCAACTGCCTTCATCACATCTGACAGCTTACCAACACCGGATGGCTCAATAATTACACGATCCGGTGCATAATCTACGATTACCTTCTTCAATGCTGTACCAAAATCTCCGACAAGGGAACAGCAGATACATCCGGAATTCATCTCTGTGACTTCCACACCTGCATCTTTCATGAATCCGCCATCAATACCGATCTCACCAAATTCATTCTCGATCAATACAAGCTTCTCACCCTGATATGCCTCCGCAATCAGTTTCTTGATCAATGTTGTCTTACCTGCACCTAAAAATCCTGAAAGAATATCAATCTTTGTCATCTCTATTGCCTCCTAAAAAATATTTCTTTTTTTGTCAACTTTATATAATAGCACATTTCTATTATTTTTTCCATATGCTATGCATCCTTATTCTTCAAGGTCACTTCCATCTGGTCAAACGGAATCTCGATTCCCTGCGCATCAAATGCATACTTGATCGCTTCCTGTATCTCCCATTTTGCCTTCCAGTAGTTCTCCGTTGCAACCATACAGCGGACGCCCATCTTGATACTGCTGTCCCCAAAGGAATCCACGAACACATCGATTTCCTTCGTCTTGTCATAATACTGATTTTCCGTTACAACCTGATACAATGTATCCTTTACTTTCTTCAGATCCGAATCATAGGCTACGCCGACCGCGATATCCAGTTTTCTTGTTCCTGCCGCTGTCACATTAACGATCGAATGGGATGTAATGTTTCCGTTCGGAATCACAATGATCCGATTGTCATACGTCTGCAGCTTCGTATAGAAGATGTCGATTGACACGACCATACCTTCGCACTGCTTGTCGTTCTCAATGATGTAATCACCGACTCGAAACGGCTTCAATATAAGTATCAGCACGCCACCTGCGAAGTTTGCCAGACTGCCCTGCAGTGCAAGACCGATTGCCAGACTGGCAGTTCCCAGAATCGTGACTAACGATGTTACCTGGAATCCGACAATGGATGCTGCCGTGATAAATACGATAGCATAAAATGTGAATTTAATCAGTGATAGCAGAAAAGATGCAACACTTTCCTCCATGTTTGATTTCTTGAAGGATTTTCGTATCATCTTCACAATCAGCTTCGACAGCTTCATCCCGATATACATGCACAGGATTGCAAGCAATAGCTGAAACCCTTTATTTAACGCCCAATCTCCAAGCTTATTCAGATACTCTTCGATCTTAGACGGTTCAATCTCCTTGATGTCTTCCAAACGAGGCCCTCCTTTTTATGTTCATATAAGTAAATATTCATTTATCCCCAAAACTTCACAGGCTGCCCTTCTCACGAAGGACAGCCCGTTTCCTCTTAATTATTTGCCAATTTTCTTCTTGAATACGCTGATAGAAAGTGGTGGTACGGTAACGGAGATGTAATGTTCCTGTCCGTCACACTCTGCTTTCTTCGCCTGTTTCACTGTCTTGTTATTTCTGCCCTCGCCACCATAGCGGCTGTTATCGCTGGAGAAAATCTCCTGCCATCTTCCGCCGGATGGAGTGGCAAGCTTGTATGCTTTGTGTTCCATCGGTGTGAAGTTACAGATGATCAAAAGCGTATCGCTCTCTTTCTTACCTTTTCTAACATAAGAAAGAAGGCTTGTATTTGCACTATTACAATTGATCCATGTGAATCCTTCCGGAGAAGAATCGAGTTCATACAGTGCCGGCTCTGTCTTATAAAGCTCATTTAATTCCTTGACATACCCCTGCATAAATACATGTGCATCAAACTCGAACAGTGACCAGTCTACTTCCGCATTCTCGTTGAACTCTACAAACTGTGCAATCTCCTGTCCCATGAACAGAAGTTTCTTGCCCGGATGCGTCATCATATATCCATATGCCACACGCAGATTCGAGAATTTGTCTTCGTATCCGCCCGGCATCTTCGCAATCATAGATCCTTTCTCATGAACAACCTCGTCATGGGAAAGTACGAGAATAAATTTCTCACTGTATGCATATACCATACTGAATGTCAGATCGTTGTGATGATATTTGCGGTACAACGGATCAAGCTTCATATAGTTCAGGAAATCATTCATCCATCCCATATTCCACTTGTAATCAAATCCAAGCCCGCCAGCCTCAACCGGATGCGTCATCATCGGCCATGCGGTTGACTCCTCCGCAATCATGATAACTCCCTTGTGCAGTTCATGCATCTTGCTGTTTAATTCCTTAATGAAATCAATCGCTTCGAGATTCTCATTGCCACCATAGATGTTCGGCAGCCACTCACCATCGCCACGCCCATAATCCAGATACAACATGGATGCGACCGCATCAATCCGGATACCATCAATATGATATTTCTCTGCCCAGTAAAGAGCATTCGCAACTAAGAAATTCCGGACTTCATTGCGTCCGTAATTGTATATATATGTCCCCCAGTGTGGATGTTCCCCACGCTTAGGGTCCTCATGCTCATACAGTGCTGTGCCATCAAATCTGCCAAGTCCATGCTCATCCTTCGGAAAATGTGCCGGAACCCAGTCTAAGATCACTCCAATTCCCTTGCTATGCAGATAATCCACAAAATACATAAAATCTGCCGGTGAACCATAACGGGATGTCGGTGCATAATATCCGGTTACCTGATAGCCCCAGGACGGATCATACGGATGCTCCATGATTGGCATCAACTCGACATAATTATAATTCATCATCAACAGATAATCTGCAAGCAGGCTCGCAATATCGCGATAATTGAAAAACTCTCTGCCATCGGTCGGGCGCTTCCAGGAACCAAGATGCATCTCATAGATTGCCATCGGCTGTGCGTCTGTATCTTTCGTCTCCCGCTTCTCCATCCATGCGGTATCTTTCCACTTATAGGAAATATCCACGATACGGGATGCATTTGCCGGACGGACCTCGCTGCTGAACGCATATGGATCACTCTTCATGAATACCTGTCCGGACTTCGCCTTGATCTCATACTTGTATATCTCGCCAACGAGCTTACCCGGGATAAACAACTCATAAATACCGGAATAATCCAGCTTCCGCATCGGATGCCGTCTGCCATCCCAGTTATTGAAATTACCAACCACCGATACTCGGTCTGCATTCGGTGCCCATACAGCAAACAGTACACCTTCCACACCATCCACGGTCATTGGATGTGCACCCATCTTCTCATAGATGCTGTAATGTTTTCCCTCATTGAACAAACTGATATCAATCGGATCAATTACCGGTTCGAACACGTACGGATCAAAATATGTCACTTCGTCACCATTGTCAAACCGAACGTTCAATTTATATTCAAATGGTTTCTTATCTTTTATAACCACAGAGAAAAAACCCGGCACACGCTCCGATACAAGCGTGTACTTCTTCCTCGTGGATACCTCAATGGCATTCACAACCTTTGCCCCCGGCAGATATGCATTGATATACAGATCATCGATACACTCATGCATACCAAGAATATGATGCGGGTTGTTATGAATACCCTGGACCAAAGCATCGACTTCCATCCAGTTTATAGCAAAAACTGCTTTTCTTTTGGACATGTCAAATGTGTCTCCTCTCTACAATTTATGAATGAAGATTCCACTTCTTAGCTTTGGTTCAAACCAGGTTGACTTCGGCGGCATCAACCGTTTTGCATCAGCAACCGCAAAAAGCTCCTCAATTGATGTCGGATACATTGAAAATGCAAGCTTCATATCACTGTTTGCACGTCGTTCCAACTCCGCAAGACCGCGGATTCCTCCGATAAAATCGATTCTTTTATCGGTTCTCGGATTTTCAATTCCAAGAATCGGTGCAAGGAGATGATCCTGTAAAATTGAAACATCAAGTCCATCCACCGGATCTTCAGATAGTATATGTGATTTTGCACGCAACTTATACCAGATACCATCCAGATACATGCCAAAGGCTGCCTTTTCTTCCGGCTGATATGCTTCCGTAACCGCTTCTACTTCGAAATCTGCCTTGACCGCATCTATAAATGCATCCGCAGTATACCCATTCAAATCATGTACAACACGATTGTATGGCAGGATTTTCAGCTGATCATGCGGAAACAGAACGGATAAAAAATAATTATATTCTTCTTCGCCCGTGTGGTTTGGATTCGCATTTCTGCGCTTGATTCCAACCTTTACCGCCGATGCTGCCCTGTGATGGCCATCTGCAATATAAATCTGTGACATCCCGGAGAATGCTTGCTCGATTGCCGCAATATCCGCTGCATCTGTCACCAGCCATACCCGGTGTGTGATTCCATCCTCAGAGACAAAATCGTTCTCTGCAGGACGCGCCTTGATCTTCGTTACAATTGCATCAATCGCAGCCTGTGCCCGGTACGCAAGAAAGATCGGACCTGTCTGTGCATCACACGTATCCACATGTGTAATACGGTCAATCTCTTTATCTTCCCGTGTATTCTCATGCTTCATGATGACACCGGACTCATAATCCTCTATGGATGCACATGCCACAATTCCGGTCTGGGATCTTCCATCCATCACAAGCTCATACAGATAATACATCGGGACTTTATCTTCCACATAGTCACCGCGCCCGATCATATCGTCCAACAGTTCCTTTGCCTTTTCATACACACATGGTGCATAGGTATCCACGCTGTCATCAAACGCGGTCTCTGCCCGGTCAATACGGAGGAAAGAAAGCGGTTTTCCTTCTACTTCTTTTTTGGCTTCTTCCCGGTTATATACATCATATGGCAACGCTGCCACTTCACTGACAATTTCTCTTCTCGGTCTATACGCTTTAAATGGTTTAATGATTGCCATGTATCTTCTCCTCTAATTATCAGCTCTGTCTATTCTGACAGCTTATCCACGAATTGCCTTTACCGCCGCATCGATGGACTTCTTATACTCTTCCTCGGAAGAATTGTTGAATACAAACAACTCCGGAATATTGTCCGGCTGCTTGAAATTCTGTGTTGCAATATACTCATCCCAATGTGCAAGCTTCCATGCATCACGGTCAGATGCACGCTTGATCATACGCTCGTGGCATACTTCAACATCTGTATGTACCCATACTACAAATAATTCTGCATCCTTTTCCTTTAATTTTGCACGCAGATTGTCAAGATATTCGTTATCACGGATCTCATCTGTGAACGGGGCATTGATCAAAACTGTGTCGTTGTACTCCAATGCTTCAAATGCAAAATCAAGGACTGCATAATACTCATAATCGCGAATCTCTCTCTGGAAGAAATCAGATGAACGATTGTACTCTTCGCCAGCCACCTTGAAAATCTGCTTGGACAATACAATCAGGGTATCCTTGTCCAGATATACGCAGTTTGGAAGTGCTTTTGCAAGCTTACGGGAAATAAATGTCTTGCCACAGGCTGGTGGTGAAGTTACTAAAATCAATTTCTTCATGGTTGGTGCCTCCTATATATGTACATAAAAATTCTCTATATGTTCTACCTCTGTATGCAACGCATACAACAAGAACCTAATTATTACAATATTACCACAAAACAAAAGAACAAACAAGCATTTCCATTCCGTTTCGTCATGAAATATGTCTGTTTGTTCCTTTTCTTAATTTTGTTTGTTATCTATGCAATATACATGAATTACTTTTTTGTGATGTACCCCTGTGCCTTAAGGAGTTCTGCGCATAATACAGCGCCACCGGCAGCCCCACGAACTGTGTTGTGGGAAAGTCCGACAAACTTCCAGTCGTAGACAGAATCCTCACGGATACGTCCAACGGAGATACCCATGCCATTCTCATAATCCACATCCAGAGTAACCTGTGGACGGTTATCCTCTTCCATATAACGGATAAACTGCTTTGGTGCACTTGGAAGTCCAAGCTCCTGTGGAACGCCCTTGTAAGACTCCAGCTTCTCGATCAGCTGTTCCTTTGTCGGATTTTTCTTGAACTTTACAAATACAGCTGCTGTATGTCCGTTCAATACCGGTACACGGATACACTGGCATGTAATGATCGGACTTGTCGCAGGAACGATTTCACCCTTCTCCTCATCAATATGTCCCCAGATACGAAGTGGCTCTTTCTCAGATTTTTCTTCCTCGCCGCCGATAAACGGGATAATATTTCCAACCATTTCCGGCCAGTCCTTGAATGTCTTTCCTGCTCCGGAGATTGCCTGATAGGTTGTTGCAACAACCTCGTATGGCTCGAATTCCTTCCATGCGGTAAGCACCGGTGCGTAAGACTGGATCGAGCAGTTTGGCTTTACAGCTACAAATCCTCTTGTTGTTCCAAGACGCTTCTTCTGGAACTCAATAACCTTCATATGCTCCGGGTTAATCTCCGGAACTACCATCGGTACGTCCGGTGTCCAGCGGTGCGCGCTGTTGTTAGAGACAACCGGTGTCTCTGTCTTTGCGTATGCATCCTCGATAGCTTTGATCTCGTCCTTAGACATATCAACGGCACTGAATACAAAATCAACGGTAGAAGCAACCTCTTCTACTTCGTTTACATTGTGTACGATCAGCTTCTTAACCGCTTCCGGCATCGGTGTATCCATCTTCCAACGGTCACCAACTGCCTCTTCGTAAGTCTTGCCTGCACTACGTGGGCTGGCTGCCACTGTCACAACCTCAAACCATGGATGGTTCTCAAGAAGTGAAATAAATCTCTGTCCAACCATACCGGTTGCACCAAGAATACCTACCTTTAACTTATCACTCATTCTATTATCCTCCAACTCCTGTTTACTGAATTACACGTACTTTCAATACGCCATCGATACTGGAAATAGACTTTACAGTATCTTCATCTGCCTTCTCAGAAATATCAAATACCGAGTAAGCATAATCACCCTTTGACTTGCTTACCATGTCAGATACATTGATACCCTTGGAAGCAAATGCACCAGTAAACTGCGTGATCATATTCGGAATATTCTTGTGACATACACAAACTCTTGCTGCTTCCGAACACTTGCCGGCATCGCAGGCCGGATAATTTACAGAATTCTTGATATTACCATTCTCGATAAAATCAACGATCTCTTTCACTGCCATCACCGCACAGTTATCCTCAGATTCCTCTGTGGATGCGCCAAGATGTGGCAATGTGATTACGTTATCAACTCCGGCAATCTTTGCATTCGGGAAGTCTGTTACATACTTAGCAACCTTTCCGCTTGCAAGTGCCTCGATCATATCGTCGTCGTTTACAAGGATATCTCTTGCAAAGTTCAGGATCTTCACGCCATCCTTCATCATGGCAAATGCATCCTTATTGATCATGCCCTTCGTAGAATCAAGCGCCGGTACATGTACCGTAATGTAATCACACTCTTTGTAAATATCTTCTACATTCTTGATATGTTTTACATGGCTGGAAAGTCTCCATGCTGCATCGACAGAGACATATGGATCATAACCATATACTTCCATGCCAAGCCGGAAAGCAATATTTGCAACCTTGGCACCGATCGCACCAAGACCGATAACTCCGAGCTTCTTACCCATGATCTCGCAGCCGGCATAGTGTTTCTTCTGCTTCTCGACTGTCTTGGCGATATTCTCGTCTGATGCATTCTCCTTTACCCAGTTATAACCACCCATCAGGTCTCTGGATGCGAGCAAAAGTCCTGCAATTACAAGTTCCTTTACACCGTTTGCATTGGCGCCCGGTGTATTAAATACAACGATTCCTTTCTCTGCACACTTGTCAAGTGGGATGTTGTTGACACCTGCACCTGCACGTGCGATTGCAAGCAGATTATCGGAAAGCTCTAAATCATGCATTGCTGCACTTCTGACAAGTACCGCGTCTGCTGCTGCAAAATCGTCTACTACTTCATATGTATCATTGAACAAATCCATACCGCAGGCTGCGATCGGATTCAAGCAATTAATCTTAGCCATTTTCTTCTCTCCCTTATTATGAGTTCTTCTCCTCGAAGTCCTTCATGAATGCAACTAACTTCTCAACACCCTCGATTGGCATTGCGTTGTAGATACTTGCACGCATACCACCGACTGTTCTGTGTCCCTTCAGGTTTACAAAGCCTGCGGCTGTTGCTTCCTTTACGAACTTGGCATCAAGCTCTTCGTTGCCTGTTACGAACGGAACGTTCATCAGGGAACGGTCTTCCTTCACAACTGTTCCGTGGAACATCTTAGAGGAATCCAGGAAATCATACAGGATAGCTGCCTTCTTTTCATTATGGATCTTCATTGCAGAAAGTCCACCCATTTCCTTTACCCACTTGAACACCAGACCACAGATGTAAATACCATAGCATGGAGGTGTGTTATACAAGCTGTCATTATCTGCCTGTGTCTTGTACTTCAGCATGGTCGGGCAGTAAGTTGGAACATCATCACGGATCAGATCCTCACGGATAATCACAACAACAACACCGGCCGGTCCTACGTTCTTCTGTACGCCAAAGTAAATCAGACCGTAATCAGATACATTGACTGGCTGTGACAGAATATCGGAAGACATATCAGCTACAAGGATCTTGCCCTTTGTGTTCGGAAGCTTCTTGTAAGTAGTTCCGTAAATTGTATTGTTATGGCAGATATACACATAATCTGCATCCTCGGAGATCGGAAGGTCAGAGCAATCCGGAATATAGCTGAAGGTCTTGTCAGCCGATGATGCAACGACATTTACCTTTCCGTACTTCTTTGCTTCTTCGCATGCCTTCTTTGCCCACTGACCAGTAATGATATAGTCAGCAACACCGTTTTTCATCAGGTTCATCGGGATTGCAGCAAACTGCTGTGATGCACCGCCCTGCAGGAACAGCACCTTGTAATTGTCCGGAATATCCATCAGATCGCGAAGGTCTTTTTCTGCTTCTTTGATGATGTTATCGTACACTTTCGAGCGATGACTCATCTCCATTACGCTCATGCCGGAACCTTTGTAATCCAGCATCTCATCTGCTGCCTGCTTCAACACTACTTCCGGTAATACGGAAGGACCTGCTGAAAAGTTAAATACTCTTGCCATTTTTCCTCTTCCTCCTACTTATTATCTAAATCCTGCTGGTCAAAACAGGTTTCCAAAGCTGCTCCTGCAGCAACCATTGGCCATACCTTATCATCCTTACCGATGATACAATCAATCACAACCGGCTTATTTAATTCGATTGCCTGCTTCATGGCATCCTCAAACTCCTGAAGATTTGTAGCTCTGAAACCGGTCGCTCCAAGTGCATCCGCTACCTTCACGAAGTCAACCGAATCATCTAAGATTGTATTCGAATAACGCTTATCGTAGAACAATGTCTGCCACTGACGCACCATACCAAGCACATGGTTGTTGATTACAACCTGGATGATCGGCACATTATAACGGCTTGCCGTCGCAATCTCGTTCATATTCATACGGAAACATCCGTCTCCCGCAATGTTAATTGCCACACGGTCCGGACGTCCGTACTTGGCACCGATACAGGCACCAACGCCATAGCCCATTGTTCCGAGTCCGCCGGATGTAAGAAGCTGTCTTGGCTCTTTGAATTTATAATACTGGGCTGCCCACATCTGATGCTGTCCTACATCCGTTGTAATTGTTGCATTGCCCTCTGTCAGCTCATAGATCTTGTTGATGATCGCCGGTCCCGAGAATTCATTCATATCTGCATGATCCGGATACTGTTCTTTGAGTGCATCAATCTGTGCTCTCCACTCCGGTTTCTTAGACGCCTTGATTCTGGTAGAGATCATCTTCAGTATTTCTTTGGCATCACCGACAACACTTGCATCAACTTCCACATTCTTATTGATCTCTGCAGCATCAATATCAATATGTAATATCTTTGCCTGATTTGCAAACTTATTTGCATTACCTGTTACACGGTCTGAGAATCTCGCACCAATGACAATCACAAGGTCTGCCTGATTGATACCGAAGTTTGAAACCTTGGTTCCATGCATACCGATCATTCCCGTGTAACGGTCATCCGTTCCCGGAAATGCACCCTTACCCATCAATGTATCACAGACAACTGCATCAATTTTCTCTGCAAATTTTTTCAGTTCCTTGGACGCATCTGCCGCAACAACACCACCACCGACAAGAATCATCGGTTTCTTCGAGTTCTCGATCATCTTAATCGCTGTGTCGATATCCTCTGCACGGATTGTCTTTGTCACGCGCTCGATTGGCTCCGGTGCCTTCGGCTCATAGTCTGCAACATTTGCAGTAACATCCTTTGTAATATCGACAAGAACCGGGCCCGGTCTGCCTGACTGCGCGATCTTGAATGCACGGCGGATTGTATCTGCCAGTTCATGTACATTCTTTACAATAAAGCTATGCTTCGTGATCGGCATAACTACACCTGCAATATCAATCTCCTGAAAGCTGTCCTTTCCAAGAAGAGAAACACCTACGTTTGCAGTGATTGCAACAAGCGGAATCGAATCCATATATGCGGTTGCAATACCGGTTACAAGATTTGTTGCACCCGGACCGGAAGTTGCCATACATACGCCAACCTTACCAGTCGCTCTTGCATATCCATCTGCTGCATGGCTTGCGCCCTGCTCATGGGATGTCAGGACATGGTGAATCTCATCCTGATGCTTATACAATGCATCATAGACATTCAGGATCGTTCCTCCCGGATATCCAAATACTGTGTCAACGCCCTGTTCTTTCAGACATTCAATCACTATTTCTGATCCAGTTAATTGTTTCATAAACTTCTCCTTATCTACATACAACTTGATTTATCCTTTTTCTTCCTGTCAGATAACCAATATCTGATAGGATAGCACATTGTTTTGAATTATTCAATATATTTTACTTCAACTCCAAAACTGCACCGCGGTTACCGGATGTTACCATCTTTGCATATCTTGCCAGATATCCGGTTGTTACCTTTGGCTCTCTTGGTGTCCATGCTTCTTTCCGCTTTGCAAGCTCCTCGTCGGAAACCTTCACATTGATCGTACATGCATCGATATCAATGCTGATGATATCACCCTCCTCGATCAAAGCGATCGGACCTCCAACCGCTGCCTCCGGTGAGATATGTCCGATAGAAGCGCCACGGCTTGCGCCTGAGAAACGGCCATCTGTGATCAGCGCTACCGAAGATCCAAGTCCCATACCTGCAATCGCAGATGTCGGATTCAACATCTCTCGCATACCAGGACCACCCTTTGGTCCCTCGTAACGGATAACGACAACGTCGCCTTCCACGATCTTGCCACCCTTGATAGCCGCAATTGCATCCTCCTCACATTCAAACACACGAGCCGGACCTTCATGCTGCAGCATCTCCGGAACAACCGCAGACCGCTTGACTACAGAGCCATCCGGTGCAATATTTCCCTTCAATACGGCAAGTCCGCCGGTTGAGCTGTATGGATTTGCCATCGGACGGATAACTTCCGGATTCAGGTTCTCATGTCCCTTTACCGCCTCTCCGATTGTCTTTCCGGTTACTGTCATACAATCTTCATTGATCAATCCTGCCTCACAAAGCTGGTTGATAACCGCATACACGCCGCCGGCCTCGTTCAAGTCCTCCATATATGTCGGACCTGCCGGTGCTAAGTGGCAGAGATTCGGTGTCTTCGCACTGATTTCATTTGCCATGGAAATATCAAAGTCAAATCCGATCTCATGTGCGATTGCCGGGATATGAAGCATGGAGTTAGTAGAGCATCCAAGTGCCATATCCACTGTCAATGCGTTCATGATAGCATCCTTCGTAATAATATCTCTCGGACAGATATTCTTCTTGTACATATCCATAACGGCATAACCGGCACGCTTTGCAAGCTTCAGTCTCTCGGAATATACTGCCGGGATTGTTCCGTTTCCAGGGAGTCCCATACCAAGTGCCTCTGTCAGACAGTTCATAGAGTTTGCGGTGTACATACCGGAACATGAACCGCAGGTCGGACATGCATGGCACTCGAAGTCATTGACATCCTCTTCGCTCATCTTGCCTGCCGCATAGGAACCAACTGCCTCAAACATTGAAGAAAGGCTTGTCTTATGTCCTTTCACATGTCCTGCAAGCATCGGGCCGCCGGATACGAATACGGTCGGTACGTTGACTCTGGCTGCTGCCATCAGAAGTCCCGGTACATTCTTATCGCAGTTCGGGATCATGACAAGTGCATCAAACTGATGCGCAATTGCCATACACTCGGTTGAATCTGCGATCAGGTCTCTTGTTACAAGGGAATACTTCATTCCGATATGTCCCATCGCGATACCATCGCAGACAGCGATTGCCGGGAACATCACAGGTGTTCCGCCTGCTTCTGCCACACCAAGCTTGACAGCCTGTGCAATCTTATCCAAGTTCATATGTCCTGGTACGATCTCGTTGTAAGAACATACGATACCGACCAATGGTTTCTTCATTTCTTCTTCTGTCATTCCAAGGGCATTGAACAAGCTTCTGTGTGGTGCCTGCTGCATGCCGACTTTTACGTTATCACTCTTCATCTTTTTTCTTCCTTTCTCTTCACATACTGCTAGCCGAGATAGGTGAACTATCCAATTCCCCGCAGACCCGCTCTCGCTCAGTGAATACACGCAGCAGCACTAAATTCACTGCACCAACTACGTTGGCACAGTTCATTAAGTGCCGGCGTGTTTCAATGGTCTGCTTCGGAATTGATAGTTCGCCTATCTCTCCTACACTTATTGATTAAATATTCATATATCATCGTTATGCATATATTTCATAATCCGAAAGATATATTTATTTTACCTTACTACCCTAAATCCGCTCTACGATCTTGTCGCCCATCTCGTTACAGCCGACAAGAGTTGTGCCTTCTGACACGATATCGCATGTACGGAAGCCGTCTATAAGCACCTGCTTGACTGCGTTCTCGATGGCATCTGCCTCTTTGTCGAGATCGAATGTGTAGCGGAGCATCATCGCTGCGGAAAGAATTGTAGCGATTGGGTTTGCCTTGTCCTGTCCGGCAATATCCGGTGCTGAACCACCGCTTGGCTCGTACATACCGAATTTTGTTTCGTTTAAGGATGCGGATGCCAGCATACCGATGGAACCTGTAATCATAGATGCCTCATCAGATAAGATGTCACCGAACATATTCTCTGTTAATACGACATCGAACTGTGCCGGATCTTTAACGAGCTGCATTGCACAGTTATCGACAAGCATATGCTCGTATGTTACTTCCGGATAATCCTTGGCAACCTCTTCCACGATCTTTCTCCAGAGTCTTGAGGAATCAAGCACGTTTGCCTTATCAACACTTGTTACCTTCTTGCGGCGCTTCATCGCGATATCAAAGCCCTTGATTGCGATACGACGGATCTCATTTTCGTTATAAGTCAGTGTATCTACAGCCGTCATCACACCATCTACTTCCTTTGTCTCTCTTGCTCCGAAGTAAAGACCGCCGGTCAGTTCACGCATAATCATCATATCGAAACCGCGGTCTGCGATTTCCTCCTTCAAAGGACATGCACCCTTTAACTGCTCATAAAGATTTGCCGGTCTTAAATTTGCAAAAAGTCCTAATTCCTTACGAATCTTCAGAAGTCCGGCTTCCGGTCTCTTCTCCGGTGGAAGCTTATACCAAGGCGATGTGCTTGTATTGCCACCGATAGAACCAAGCAATACTGCATCACTTGCCTTCGCTCTTGCGACCGCTTCGTCCGTCAGCGGAACACCATGTGCATCAATCGAACATCCGCCCATCAGAAGCTGCTCATAATTAAATGTATGTCCAAACTTTTCTCCGACTGCATCTAACACCTTCATTGCCTGTGTAACAACCTCAGGTCCGATACCGTCACCCTTTATAACTGCTATATTACAATTCATGATTCATCCTCCAAACTACTATCTTTTACTCTGCCACTAACGATTAAACAAATGCTTTCGCTTCTTGAAATATACAATATTGCAGATCAACAACACGACCGATGCCACAATAGAACTGTATGTCGATGTATAATCCATGTCAACTTCTCCGCCCACAATACCGCTCACAGATGCATAATATGCAATCGAAAGGACAATATTTGCTGCCAGCAACCCAATATACATTGCCGGTCCCGCTTTCTTGAAATCTGCCAGTATGAATCGTGTTACCAGCGCAAATATACCAAGTGCTATAAAACAGATTCCAATGATCGTATCCACACCCTTCAACCCGGAGAAGTAATTGTAAACGTATGTCAGATCATCTGCATCCAGTCCGTAGATACTGCCACTCAGCAACCGCCAGCCGTTCCAGAACCCGGATATTGCAGCCACAAACAACTGAAAATAAATCACAAATTTGAACCACTTCATACCAAGCTCCGGCTGCGCTGCATACTGCTGCACGCCCTGCTGTGGCGTCTGGTTGTAAATTCCCTGCTGACCGTACATATTCTGCTGTGGCGCCTGATTGTACGTTTCCTGCTGGTTATACAGATTCTGTTGCGGTGCCTGATTGTACGTTCCCTGCTGACCGTACATGTTCTGCTGTGGTGCCTGATTGTACATACTCTGCTGGTTGTACATGTTCTGCTGCTGATTTACCTGTGCACCGGCACCGATATAGGCACCGCAGAATGGGCAGGTCAACTGTCCGTCCTGCACCTGATTTCCGCAATTACCACAAACTGCCATAGATTTGTTCCTCCCAAAATCAATTTAATTTTCTTTTGCATTGATGTAGTTGATCAGACCGCCCTCTTTGATGATCTTCTGCATGAACGGTGGGAATGCCTGTCCCTGGAACTCGGTTCCCTTTGTCTTGTTATAGATCATACCACTGTCAAAATCAACCTCTACCATATCGCCTGCCTCAATCCCCTTAGCTGCCTCCGGACACTCAATGATTGGAAGTCCGATGTTGATTGCATTACGATAGAAGATTCTGGCAAATGTCTCAGCGATTACGCAGCTGATACCGGATGCCTTGATTGCAATCGGTGCATGCTCTCTGGATGAGCCGCATCCAAAGTTCTTGTTTGCTACCATGATATCGCCCGGCTTCACACGCTTTACGAAGTCCTTATCGATATCCTCCATACAGTTTTTCGCAAGCTCCGCAGGATCTGAAGAGTTCAGATATCTTGCCGGAATGATTACGTCTGTATCTACATTGTCGCCATATTTATGTACTGTTCCGTATGCTTTCATAGTTTCTCCCTCCATCTAGTTCAATTCACATGGGCAGCTGATTTTACCTGTAATCGCAGATGCTGCTGCAACCGCCGGGCTTGCCAGATATACCTCGGAATCTACATGTCCCATACGTCCGACGAAATTACGGTTGGTTGTAGAAACACACTTTTCACCGGCTGCCATAACACCCATATGTCCACCTAAGCATGGTCCACAGGTTGGAGTTGACACGATTGCACCTGCCTCAATAAATGCCTTTGTCAGACCTTCTTCGAGCATCTGCAGATAAACCTCCTGTGTGCCCGGGATCACGATCACACGTACCCCCTTTGCCACATGTCTGCCCTTGATGATATCCGCAGCGATACGCATATCAGAGATTCTTCCGTTTGTACAGGAACCGATGACTACCTGATCAATCTTGATATCACCGACTTCATCGATTGTCTTTGTATTCTCCGGAAGATGCGGGAATGCAACGGTTGGCTTTAAGGTTGAAAGGTCAATCGTATATTCCTCATCGTATACTGCATCGGCGTCTGCCTCGTACTTTGTATACGACTTTGTAGAATGTTCCTTCATGTAAGCTTCTGTCTGCTCATCAACCGGGAAGATACCATTCTTCGCACCTGCCTCGATTGCCATGTTCGCAATCGTGAAACGATCGTCCATGGTAAGGTTCTTGATACCCTCACCTACAAATTCCATAGACTTATAGAGTGCGCCGTCCACACCGATCATACCAATGATGTGAAGGATCACATCTTTTCCGCTGATATATGGTGCTTTCTCTCCTACGATATTAAACTTGATTGCAGATGGCACCTTGAACCATGCCTTGCCTGTCACCATACCGGCTGCCATATCCGTACTGCCGACACCTGTGGAGAATGCGCCAAGGGCACCATAGGTACATGTATGTGAATCGGCTCCGATGCATGTCTCGCCTGCAACGATCAATCCTTTTTCCGGAAGCAATGCATGCTCGATTCCCATCTCTCCGACATCAAAGAAATTCACGATCTCATTTTCTCCCGAGAACTCGCGTACGCATTTGCAATGTTCTGCACTCTTAATATCTTTATTTGGTGTGAAGTGATCCATAACAAGTGCAATCTTGCTCTTATCAAACACTTCCTTCTTATTAAACTTTTCCATCTCATGAATGGCAACCGGTGTTGTGACATCGTTACCAAGCACTAAATCCAAATCTGCCTCAATCAACTGTCCTGCTTCCACACTTGCAAGCCCTGCATGTTTCGCAAGTATTTTCTGCGTCATGGTCATTCCCATAATCATTTCCTCCTAGTTCTACTAATAATGTTAAAATCATACCATATTTCTTTCTATAATTACAATATATAATATGAATACCGTTTATAACTTGTGGTTATAGTTTAGATATGCTATATTAAATCCAGCTGAAATTATTTATAATATGAAAATGGAATATTATCTATATAGAATATTCCAATGTTATAGGAAAGATTCGTTTATACGGAAAGAAATGAGAGGATGTTATGTTTGATAATCTGAATTATTACAGAGTATTTTATACCGTTGCAAATACCGGAAATATCAGCAAGGCTGCCGATATGCTGTTTATCAGTCAGCCTGCGATCTCGAAAGCGATCTCCAAGCTTGAGGACGGACTGCATGTGAAGCTCTTTCTGCGTTCTTCCAAGGGCGTGACTATGACGGACGAGGGGCAGGTGCTATACAGCCATATCGAGAAAGCATTCTCGAATATCTCACAGGGGGAGGACGAGATCCGACATATCCATGAGCTCGGCATCGGACAGTTACGAATCGGTGTCAGTACCTCTCTTTGCAAACATATTTTATTAGACAAACTGCAGACCTTTATCTCAGAAAATCCGCATATTAAGATTATCATCGACTGTCATTCCACGGTCAACACACTGAAGCTTCTGAATGACGGGCGCATCGACATCGGACTGATCTGCAAGACAGATATCCCTGCCGGCTTTGAATATCAGGATGTCAGCACGATTCACGACATCTTCGTCGTAAATGAAACTTACCTCTCCAACCTGCACCTGCGGGAACAGGAGGAGCTTGCACCAGAACCTGCAAATCCGTGGCTGTTTGCCGGAAATCTGACCGGTATTATGGGAAATCTGGATGAAGGTGACGTCAAAAAAGAAACGTCTGCTGATTCAACTTTCGCTTCGATAAATCCTGCATCTTCCACAGATGAATCCGGATTCGCCATAAAGGACATTCTGGAAAAATCAAATCTGATGTTACTGGAAAAAAATAATATCACACGAACGCATATTGATGATTATCTGGAGTCGCAGGGAATCCATCCACAGCAGATTCTCGAAATCAACAACATGGATCTGCTCATTGACTTTGCCGCCATCGGCATGGGAGTTGGCAGCGTCGTGCGGGAATTTGCGACGGACTATCTGGCTTCTGGGCAGATCTTCGAGCTTCCACTCTCCCATCCGGTTGCAGAGCGCACTGTCGGGTTCGTATATCCGAAAAGCCGGGAGAAATCAGAAGTATTACGGAAATTTCTTGGGATGTGGGGATAAACTGAGCAGCGCTACTTGTAATTACCTGAGCAATCAGCCACAAGATGCAAATATAATAAGCTGAGCACGCAGTCGCAAGTCGCAAAGTAATGTAATTATCTGAGCAATGCTAGCCGCAAGATGCTCCGCATCTTGCCGACTATGGTGCTTCGCACTTTTATATGATAACCCAAGCATGCAGCCACAAGTCGCTTCGCGACTTGCCGGCTGTAGTGCTGCGCACTATAGAAATAGAAAAAGCCCAGTAAGGCTTTCTGCGAGCAGAGCCATACTGGGCTTTTTCTATTTCTGCATTGCTTGGGTTATCACATCATTCCCATGCCGCCGCCCATGCCACCTGCTGGCATAGCCGGAGCATCTTCCTTGATGTCTGCAACAACAGACTCTGTTGTAAGGAATGTAGAAGCAACAGATGTTGCATTCTGCAATGCTGTTCTTGTAACCTTCACAGGATCGATGATACCTGCTTCGATCATATTTACATACTCTTCCTTGTAAGCATCAAATCCAACACCAACCTCAGACTCTTTGATCTTGTTGATGATAACTGCGCCTTCGAGACCTGCATTGGATGCAATATGAGCAAGTGGTGCTGTCAATGCTTTCGCAATGATTGTTGCTCCGGTCTTCTCGTCGCCTTCCAATGTATCGATCAGAGCATTCAGCTTCTTAGCAGCATGGATATATGCAGATCCGCCACCTGCGATGATACCCTCTTCTACGGCTGCTCTTGTAGCGTTCAAAGCATCTTCGAGACGAAGCTTTGCTTCCTTCATCTCTGTCTCAGTTGCAGCACCAACACGGATAACAGCAACTCCACCAGCAAGCTTTGCCAGTCTCTCCTGCAGCTTCTCCTTATCAAACTCAGATGTTGTCTCAGCAAGCTGTGCCTTGATTACATTCACTCTTGCCTCGATGTCTGCCTTTGCGCCACAACCATCAACGATGACTGTATTCTCCTTGGCAACCTTGACGCTCTTTGCACGTCCAAGCTGATCCAGAGTTGTCTCCTTCAAATCATAGCCAAGCTCCTCAGAGATGACTGTACCACCTGTCAGGATTGCAATATCCTGCAACATTTCTTTTCTTCTGTCTCCATAGCCAGGTGCCTTTACACCTACGACAGAGAATGTACCACGCAGCTTATTTACGATCAATGTTGTAAGAGCCTCGCCCTCGATATCCTCAGCGATGATCAAAAGCTTCTGTCCACCCTGTACGATCTGCTCCAGAAGCGGAAGGATATCCTGAATATTAGAAATCTTCTTATCTGTGATCAAAATATATGGGTTATCCAGCTCTGCAACCATCTTCTCCATATCTGTTGCCATATAAGCACTTACATAACCACGGTCAAACTGCATACCTTCTACTAAGTCAAGCTCTGTCTTCATTGTCTTAGACTCTTCGATTGTGATAACGCCATCCTTAGAAACCTTCTCCATTGCATCTGCAACGAGTTCACCGACACCATCATCACCGGCAGAGATAGAAGCAACTCTTGCAATCTGCTCCTTGCCATTGATTGACTCACTCATCTCTGAGATTGCGTCTACAGCTGCATCACAAGCCTTCTTCATACCCTTACGAAGTACGATTGGGTTTGCTCCGGCTGCTAAGTTCTTCATACCTTCATTGATCATTGCCTGTGCAAGAACAGTTGCTGTTGTTGTACCATCACCGGCAACATCGTTTGTCTTGGTTGCAACTTCCTTTACGATCTGTGCACCCATATCCTCAAACGGATCTTCAAGAGAAATCTCCTTTGCGATTGTCACACCATCATTTGTGATGAGTGGGGAACCAAATGACTTTGCAAGAACTACGTTTCTTCCTTTTGGTCCAAGTGTTACGCTAACTGTATCTGCAAGCTGGTTTACGCCTGCCTCCAAAGCCTTTCTGGCTTCTGCTCCATACTTAATTTCCTTTGCCATTGTATTACGCCTCCTAGTTTTTTTCGCATCTTCTAATGATAACGGCAATACTTTCTTCGTACCCATACTTCCTTACCTTTCTGTAGGTACTGCCCCCTCGCTGCGCTCAGCGGCATGTCGTCGGTGCCATCCTGAATGGAACTTCGCTCCATGAGCGCCTCCTACTGAACGATTGCAAGAATATCTGCCTGCTTCACAATGATGTACTCATCATCCCCAAGCTTTACTTCTGTTCCTGCATATCTTGAATAGATTACTTTATCGCCAGCCTTTACTTCCATCGGAACCTTCTCGCCATCTACAACAGCGCCAGGGCCAACTTCAACGACCTCTGCATACTGTGGCTTTTCCTGTGACTGTGTCGGAAGAACGATACCTGATTTTGTCGTCTCTTCTGCAACGGACTGCTTCAATACAACTCTGTCTCCTAATGGTGTTAACTTCATAATATACCCGACCTCCTAATTTTTTACTTTTAGCACTCATATTGGTTGAGTGCTAACATAATTCTTATTGTACTCATTTTTTTGAAAAAATCAACCCCTAATTTGCAAATTTAACCAAATGGACACAATTTGCCGGACAGCCTGTAAATAATGTATGACTGCCGCATCGGTTTTATGCCATTTTCCTCGTCGTCATAACAAAAAAGCAGGCAGAAAAGCATGTAACTTTTCTGCCTGTATTCTACTCTGTTATGATTCTATAATTGTATGATTGGTCTTGATAATCCCTCGCGGCAGCGAATCCTTCGCATTCTTCCACGGCTCGTCCTTATACCGGTAATCAAATTTATCGATGAACCATCCAATGTCACCATTCACCCGTTCCATGCCATCAAAATATGTCTTGTTCAAAACCTCCTGAAACTCTGCATAGGCATCCTTCGAAAGCTTTATACTGCCCGCATCATACAGAACTCCGTAATGATAGGTACAAAAGCCCTTACAGTCAGCAAATTTCTTCCGAAACTCAGGCTCTTTCTTCCACAGGTGAAGAATCGTATCGATATACCGCATGGATGTCTCCTTTATCCGGTTGCAGATAAAGCATGAATCCTCAAGACGTTTGATATAGTCACTGACCGAAGAACTCGCCTGCTTCTTGAAAAGTCCTCCCGACACAACCGGCTTTCCGCTACTTAATGCTTTCAAGTCCCGAATCGTCTTATCCGTGTGCGTCTTTAGCATCAGGGCAAGTCCCAGCCGGTTTTTCTCCGCATAGAGCATCCGCACATGATGTGCACAAAAGCCCTGTTCATCGGTCATTGCACGGTTGTCATCCTCCATATAACTTGGTCCCATTGTATATTCAATCGCATTGCGCTCGAGCTGACGGTTCATCTCACAGATCGGGCACTCACAATCTGTTGTAAATGCATCATTTACCGGAATTGTATACAACTGTTCTGCCATTTTCGTTTCTCCTTTTTCTTTGTGTCTTATCGAGACAGGCGCTACCCGTCTCAACCGAAAAAGAGCACAGCGATCTTGTTGTGCTCTCTTCACTTAATTTACAATATAATCTCCCGTCTTGGCATTCCGAAGGAAATGCAGCTTCAAATAATTCCTGTAGTTCCGCAGCTTGCCTTCATAGATAACTTCAAGTCCTTCGCACATCCTGAAATCGCGAGGACACGTCAGCCCCGGTTTCTTTGTAATCAGCGGAATTCCTGCTTTGCGAAGAACATACGATACAAACTGCGAACAGAAATAATTGTATCGACGTTCCACCGACCTCCGGCACATCACGCCTAAAATACCAAGATAATTATATCGGTAAAATGCTTTTTCACTCTTAAATTGTTCCAGTATCTCTATAATCTTTTCATACTGTTCTTTTGTTACACGCAATCTTCCGATTCTGCATGTAGTATGGACATCACGTCCAAATACCCCCGTCGTGATATCCTCGTTGATAAACCCGCAGTCAAACGGATTATGTAAGTGCCTTCTTGCAAAGCTGTACATTTCCTTTAATTCCACATCCATGGCAAGTGATGTATGCGCATACGGTTCACGCGTCCACAATTTAATCACCTGCGACGGAATTGTCTGTGTCTTAGATAACACAATATAAACACTGTAATCCTCTTCATCCGGTTCATACACGTGCAAGGGAATGTCTGTCATAATATTATTTGCATCCATATCTGTTCCATCTGTTAATACAGATTATGCTCCATCTCATTTATTGTTCTTAATACTCTCCCGAATCATATCCTTCAGCTTCAATGCTTCATCTTTCATCCGGGACGAAGCCGTGCGCGAAGTAATCACCATAGACAGCAGGCGAAGTGCATCTTCGTTCTTTCCAAGCCTGCGTGCAAGATCTGCCAGTAGATACTGAAGTGTATTTTCATCCATTCCCGCCATTGGGAACGCCTCTGATGAGATTGCTTTCAAAAATCCCTCATACGCATTTTTTAAACATTCTCTTTCATCCATATACAAAGAGCGGTTTTCCTCCGGTTTGATTCCTTCCGGACGTGCCGCAAGATACTGCCGCTTTCCTCGTAATACCCATGCATATTTCAGGCAGGTATATGCCCGTTCACTGCTTTTTGCCTTTTTCACCATCGTTGTGATCAGTGCGAGCTGGTATCGTGTGATTGCATCATCATACGTAAAAATATCTTTGCTGACCGCTGATTCCAATCCATTGAATTTTGCGCCGATCTGTTCACTGATATCTTTGATCTGACGATTCATCAGCTTTCCAAAATACCTTCCGAGCGCAGAATATCCGCATTTTTCACAAGTAATCACATCATACTTGATCGGATCTATATGATTATAGATTGGCCGGAGGTCACTGTCCTTTGACACCAGCCGTACTTTTCCCGCACGCACACACTTTGTCTTGAATGTCAGATTGCAAACCGGACATTCGTAGGTCTTATCAAACAGTGCTTCCTTCTCTATCTCCTCCGGTGATTTTGTTTCTTTTACCTCGCCTGTGCCATGCTTACCTGCATCATCGCTATCGGTCTCCATAATTTTCGATTCATCAAAATCACCCAGGCCAAGATTCCCCATTGTGGAAAAAATGCCCATAATAATCCTCCTCTGCCTAACGCCCTTGTTACCGTTCTTATTTCGCCGGTTTGTACGAACTCTTTAACGAGACGATCCGGTTAAATACCAGATGATCTTCTGTTGTATCCTTCGCATCCACGCAGAAATATCCATGACGCAGGAACTGGAACTTGTCGCCCTTGACAGCCTCTCCAAGTGCTGCTTCGAGCTTACAGTTCTTCAATACTGTCAGAGAATTCGGATTGTAATTCAAAGTACCATCCTCATTGAGCTTTCCCTTTTCCTCATCCACGATATTCTCATACAGGCGTACTTCCGCATCGACTGCGCTCTCGGCAGATACCCAGTGGATCGTTCCTTTGACCTTTCTGCCCTCGAACCCGGAACCGCTTCTCGTCTCCGGATCATAGGTACAGTGGATCTCTGTTACAACACCATTTTCATCCTTTTTGTAATCCACACATTTTACAAAATATGCACCCTTTAAGCGCACTTCATTTCCAGGGAACAGACGGAAATACTTCTTCGGCGGTTCCTCCATGAAATCTTCACGGTCGATATATAACTCTCTAGAGAATGCAACCTGACGTTTGCCAGCCGATTCATCCTCCTGGTTATTATCGATATCAAAATACTCCACCTGTCCTTCCGGATAGTTGTCAATGATAAGCTTGATTGGATCAAGTACCGCCATCATACGGTCTGCCTTCAGACGCAGATCCTCACGGATACAATATTCAAGCATCGCATAATCAACGGAACTCTGTGACTTGGATACGCCAACCAGCTCCATAAACATCTTGATGGATTCCCTTGTGAATCCACGTCTCCGAAGAGCCGCGATTGATACCAGTCTCGGATCATCCCAGCCATCCACAATTCCATCTTCCACAAGCTTCTTGATATATCGTTTTCCTGTAACTACATTCGTCAGATATAGCTTTGCAAACTCAATCTGTCTCGGCGGATTCTTATATTCCAGTTCCCTCACAACCCAGTCATACAGCGGTCTGTGATCTTCAAATTCCAATGTACAGATAGAGTGTGTAATTCCCTCCTCTGCATCCTCGATCGGATGTGCAAAATCATACATCGGGTAGATACACCACTTATCACCGGTATTGTGATGTGTCATACGTGCAATACGGTAGATAACCGGATCACGCATATTGATATTCGGGCTTGCCATGTCAATCTTCGCACGCAGTACCTTGCTTCCGTCCGGATATTCTCCGTTCTTCATACCCTCGAATAATTTCAGATTTTCCTCTACGCTTCGATCCCGATACGGACTGTTCTTGCCAGGTTCCTTCAGAGTTCCACGATATTCGCGGATTTCATCCGCCGTCAGATCGCAGACATATGCTTTTCCCTTTTTGATCAGCTTGATTGCCGCCTCATACATCGCATCAAAATAATTCGATGCAAAATAAATCGTATCTCCGTAATCCGCGCCCAGCCACTTGATATCATCGATGATGGATTGTACATATTCTGTCTTTTCCTTTGTAGGATTCGTGTCATCAAAACGAAAATGGAATGTACCTCCATACTCCTTTGCAAGACCGTAGTTAAGCAGAATGGATTTTGCATGTCCGATATGCAGATATCCGTTTGGTTCCGGTGGGAACCGGGTCACTACCTCTGTATATTTTCCTTCCGCTAAGTCTTTATCAATTTCCTGTTCAATAAAATTTTTTGAAACGGTTGCTTCACCTTCCATCAGCGTACTCCTTTTACATAGTATTTATTTATCATATCATTGTATATACATTTCGTCAATTTACTTATTTTCGTCTTGCTGCTCCGCGGAATCCACAGGTGTCTGCTGTTTTGTATTATCTTGTACGCCATCCGCAAACACACTGTCCATCTGGGAATCATAATTTGTCATAATCTTATTATTGATTTCCATGGAACGCTTCTCGTAATCCTCATGTGCAAGTTCTTTTTCGGATTTTTCCACATAAGCTTCTCCGCCGCCCATACTTGCTGCGAAATCCCGGTTCACTTCCTCCATCAGTTCATTTACATCTTCCGGAATAACGGAATTCGTAGTCGATTCGCCCGGTGTGGATAATATAGTCGTTTCCCCTTCGCTGCTTTCCACATCCGGCTTCGTGATATCCTTCATTTCCTGACCGGCTGCAACCGCTGTTGTAACAGCATCCGCCGTAGCATTTTCAGACTTGCCTGTCTCTGCCGGCTGTGCACCGTCCTTCCTGCCATTTTGTGTCAGCGTTGCCTCGTCCAATCCAAGCTTGGCAAGAAGCTCCGGATTCACATCCTTGTTTGCATTTGCAAGCTGGGCAATCATATCCTCCGCATCTAACATATCCTTATTCTGTTTATTGATTCTTCCTGCAAATATTACAAGAATCACGATCAGGATTACAAGGATCAATCCCAATCCTGCCAAAATTCCAATTACAACCGGGTTAGAAAACGGACTTTTCTCCGGTGTTTCCGGTGCCGGAACATTCGAGGCTGTCGCCTGTGTCGGTGTTGCCGGTACAAGTACCTCCTTAGTAACCGTCATCGGTACATAGCGGAGAAATGCCTGCTCCTTTGCATCGAATTCATAAAAGCCCGCTTCCCCCTCTACGTTAACTGCATAAACCAGATACATATCTGCATCCGCAATGTTTGTTGACTGATACGCAGTCACTTCATTTTCACCGATCTTAATCTTCGTCGCTGTAAATCCATCCGGAATCGTCACACCTTCCGGTGCATCCATAATGATATACCTGTTATATTGGGATGAATATTCCTGATATGGTGTAAATACATCCTTTTCAGCATCCATAATAAACCAGTGGTTCTCGCCCTCTTCGTCTTTCAGGCACACAACTGTGATCTTCTTGTTCGGAGACTGGAAGGAAAGAACGTCCCAATCCTTATAGGTCGTTGTTCCGGCGGTAAATCCCTCCGGTGCCTCAAGTCCATCCTCGCTCATCACAAATGCATATTCCGTTCCATCGATCGTTGCAACCGGATCGCCGACATCCTCACCCGCCTGCACATTGATCGTATACACCTTCACCGCGCCGTTTTCAGCAGTAACTGTAACCCGGACTGTATTCTTGCCCTTCTGAATCGAATTCGCACCGGATACGCTTGTCGTTGCCTTGCTGTCCGCAGCTGACGCACTGACGACCACGCTTGTCACATCCTCATCAACCTGCATGGAATATGTCGTGCGGTCAGCGGAAAACGCCGGTGTCAATGTTCCAGGAGATACCTGCAGGCTTGCAAGATCGCAGTCAGCGGATCTGCCGTCGTCCTCTGTCGTCTCCGTTGTCTGTCCTTCTTCTGTAGTGGAATCGCTGTTACTGTCTCCGTTGTTTGAAGCGGTCGCAACGGTCACCGTTGCACCTGCGTGCGAGATAGATATGGCATTTCCGTTAATATCATAGACATCGCTTCCACTCGTTGTGATACTTCCGCTGCCGTTTGCAATGGCTGTAAACGAAATCGAAAACGAACCTGCAGAAGTTCCGCTTGCCGTTACCGTTCCACCACCGCCATTGACGATAGCACTTCCGCTTGCGGAATTATACTGTAATACGCCCGAATTGTAGGACACATAGATTGTGTATGCTGAAATATCCGAACCACTGACGGAAATCGTCGCTGTAACATTACTTCCTACACTGACTGTGCTTGATGATAATGCAATCACGACATTGGCTGCCTTTGCATCTATGTTGTTAAAATTCAGACACATAAACACAGCAATCATGACTGCTAATCCTCTTTTTATGAATTGTTTTATATATCGCTTCATGATGTTCCTCCTCGTATATCATGTTTATTTATTGAATTGTCTCCAGACCAACAATATGCCGCTGGAGTTTCACAATATCCAATGCTGTCACACGTCCGTCACCATTGATATCCGCGATTGCAAGTACGTCACTATTCAGTGCGTCCAAACCAACGATCAGCCGCTGCAGCTTGACAATATCTAATGCCGTAATCTTTCCGTCTCCGTTCAGATCGCCACGCTTACTGCCAGCCGTCGGTGTAGATGGGGTATTCGTTGCGGTTCCCCGGACAACCGTTAATTTATAAGTTCTTGTTGCCCCGCTCTGCGCAGTCACAACAATGTTAATGACATTCGTTCCCTGTGCAAGGCTCACCGTTCCTGCCCCGCTCACACGTGCATTTCCATTCACCGGTGTCGCAGAGACAGAAATCTGGCTTACGGAATCAGACACGATCAGAGAATAATCGGTTGTATTATTCACTGCGTACGATGGCGTCAGTCCATATCCTGCAATCGAAAGCGATTTCAGCCAGTTATTCGGATTCCCGGAATCCGCCGGTTTGGATACCGCCTGTGACGGCATATTCGAATATACCGGAATCTCAAACAACATCGATGAATTGAGCAGATTGTTGTTCCTGTAAGCATTATAGCTTGTCAGACACTCCGTCGCCGGAGACTGGATATTCGTCATATACTGATGACTAAACAGGCTGTTCTTGTTTGTTACATTAAATTTCTGTGTATACAGCGTATTCTGTCCGACACTGATATAAGACGCTCCCAGATACTGGGCACCTCCGACAATCGACTTTGCAACCGTATTCCACGGACGTCCATAAGATCCGCTGCCCGCTGCCCACTTCAAACCTTTCACCGCTGCATTTCCGTTTGCCGTGTCAAAAGCGCCGATATTATAGAAATTATAAATTCCCGGATAAGACGAATTCGTACCGGAACAGGCGGTTCCGATCGTCGATCCCATCTCCAGACGGATCCGGCTCGCGATATGATACGGACTGACACCGGACTGTGCGGCTGCCTCCATGATAATCTGCGCATAAGTACGGTTGTCCCCGGACGGACATGTCTGTGACATGAATGTTCCCTTCAAGATTGCCTCTACTCCGGTCTCGTTCTGAATGCCCTGCTGGTAAGAGAGGCTCTCGAACGCAAATATATAATTCTCATACAGATACGTTCTCGGATCCATGTAATAGGAAACCAGATCATCCGAAGCTGCAAACCATGTCTTTCCGTCAAAGGAACTCCATGTATCTGTTGCAATATTGTATCCGATCGTTGTTGATCTCCAGTTATAATGTGGATATGATCTTGTACCATAGATCAGATTCTTGACCTGTCCGGATTTGGATACCTCGTTGGCTAAGAGCGTGTTCCAATCTACGCCGGTCTGCACCGCGCGAAACTCCCAGTTTGGATACTTCTCGTGAATCGCTCTTAAATACGGTTTGTAACTGTCCGGAAACCCCTGTGCTGAAAGCTTTGCCTCAAAATCGGCATCGCCACTCGGTGTGGATGGCTGTTGCTGCTCGCCACTTACTACATACTGTGCACTGACATACCCTGTATAAGTTGCACCATTATAAGTCAGCGAAACCTTATACCAGCTTGAATTAGAAGTGTCCTGAATCGTAAGTGTCTGCCCGCCATTCAGATAAATCGTATTCCCATAGGAATCTTTCAGTGGTGTGCCTCCCGGTGTCTCACGGAAATAAACACCATTTACACCTGCTTTGATTGACCCATCCGTTGCTGCTGCCGCCGGAACTGCCGGCATATATGTAAGAAGCATCACAATCAGACCGATTGCTGCTATCACCGAAATCCATCTATTTTTATTCATTCAACCACACCTTTTCTGCTTTTAAACATAGATATACGAAAGTAGTATAGCACAATATATTGGTGGTTGCAGTATTTTTTTGACAAATTGTGCGATTTTTCACAGAATTTTCGGATATTAAAGATAAATATAATAAGTAAAAAAATAACGGGAATTCCTATTCAAAGAATTCCCGTATTATATAAGCTGGTAACGGGAATCGAACCCGTGACCTCCGCACTACCAATGCGACGCTCTACCGACTGAGCCATACCAGCCTGCTTTATACAAAGCACAAATGAGATAATACTTTATTTATAATATTCTGTCAAGTATCAATATTATTTCTTGGACAATTTTCCCCGAATCCGTTGCAGTGCATTATCTACTGCTTTTTCAGTTTTTCCAAGCTTTTCCGCAATCGTTTCATAGGAGAGTCCCTGCAGATACAAGATCAGCACCTGCTGTTCTAATTTACTCAGTTCACGACGGATCCGCTCAGCCCGGTCCTGTTGTTGTTCCCTTGCAATTACCACATGCTCCGGATCTGCCTGTCCGTTCTCCGCAATGCGTTCCTCAAGCATAAAACGGTCATCCTGTTCCGAGTTCATATAGAGTGAAACATACGAATTCAACGGTCCATGCTTCTTACGGTTGGAATTCGTGATTGCATTCTGAATCTGTCTGCGGATACAGATGGTCGCAAAGGTTGCAAACGACGCTTCCTTTTCCGGCTGATAATCACGCATTGCTTTAAAAAGTCCGATCATCCCCTCCTGTGACAGATCATCCATCTCGGCACCAATCAAATACACGGTCCGAACCTCCCGTTTGACAAGGTATCCGTATTTTTTGAGCAGATACTCCACCGCATCGTCATCATGCTTATGAATCCGTTCTATAATTTCATTATCTTCAAGCTTTGAATAATCCAAACTTTTCTCCCCATGTCCATGCTTATTCTTTCCTGCCGTACAATGCTGTTTCTACTGCATTCTCTGCCGCACAACCTCATACGCAAGCACGCCGGCTGCAACCGATGCATTCAGGGAATCTATGTCTCCCTTCATCGGAATGGATACAACATAATCACATTTTTCTTTGACAAGGCGGCTCACACCGCTTCCTTCATTTCCGATCACAAGACCGATTGGTCCCGTCAGGTTTGCACGGTACATCACCTCACCGCCCATATCAGCGCAGGCAAACCACAATCCTTTTTCCTTCAATTCTTCGATTGTCTTGGCGATATTCGTCACCTTTGCAACCGGTGTATAATGGATTGCCCCTGCCGAAGCCTTGACAACGGTCGCTGTAAGTCCCACTGCCCGGCGCTTCGGAATGATCACGCCATGCGCACCACACAGATTCGCGGTACGGATAATTGCACCTAAGTTATGCGGATCCTCAATCTCATCTAAGATAAAGATAAACGGATCCTCGCCCTTTTCCTTAGCCTTCTCTAATATATCATCCACTTCCGCATAGGAAAATGCCGCTGTAATCGCCATCACTCCCTGATGCTTGCGGTCCGGAGACATCTGGTCGAGCTTTTCTTTGCTCACGAAGTTGACGATCACATCCCGTTTCCTGGCATCGCGTAAAATCGAGGAAATTACGCCATCACGCAAGCCCTCCTGAATATACAGCTTGTCGATCGTCTTTCCGGCGCGAAACGCCTCTAACACAGCATTTCTGCCTTCGATCAGATGATCGTCCTTTTGTTCCTGTTCATTTATGATATTCTTATTCTCACTCATCTTTGTTTTCCTTCATCATACTTATGATTCTTTACTGTCAAGATACTGCCGGATCATACCATCCACAAAATATTGCAGCCGGTCCATATCTCCCTTCAGATACAGATATCCATACAGCGCCTCTAAACCGGTCGCTTTACGGTACTGTCCCATCGTCGCATTCTTCGCCTTGGAATGGGTATTTGTATTTCTTCCACGCTTGTAGACATCGAGCTCATCTTCAGACAGTTCTTCCATGATCCGGTCGATATAATCCGCCTGATTCACCGCCTTTACGATTTTGCTGACCTCCACATGATACTTATGCGGCTGCATATTGGAATGTGTGACGAAATATTTCTTCACCAGCAGATCCAATATACTATCACCCATATACGCAAGCGCAAGCGGCGAATACTGATATGCATTTACCTGTTCGGTCTTTACGCTCTCTTCCATCTTACACCTTCTCTGGTATCCTCCAGAATAATTCCCTTCTCTGTAAGCAGATCACGGATCTCATCTGCTCTCGCAAAGTTCTTTGCCTTTCTCGCAGCCTGGCGTTCCTCGATCAGATTCTCAATCTCCTCATCCAGAAGAACCTCCTGCTCCTTGATATCGATACCGAGAATATCCATCAACTGCTTCATTGTATCATACAGCTTCTGTGCAAATGCCTTGCTTGTTGCACCGGTCTCCACATTTGTATTTGCGAATTTTACAAGCTCGAAGATCACAGAGATTGCATCCGCTGTATTTAAGTCATCTTCCATCGCATCCTCAAAACGCTTTACGTAGGTCGGAATTTCTTCTGCAAGCTTCGTCTCTGCCTCTGTCATATCGGAAACTGTGCTGTTATTGATTGCCTCTTCTACCTTCGATGCTGACGTACGGATTCTGTCTAAACCGTTCTTAGAGCTTTCCACAAGTTCTGCGGAGAAGTTAAGCGGACTTCTGTAATGTGCGGAAAGCATGAAGAAACGGATCACCTGCAGATCATACTTTTCCCCAATCTCTCTTACTGTGAAGAAGTTACCGAGTGACTTGGACATCTTCTCGTTGTTGATCTTCAGGAATCCATTGTGCATCCAGTAACGTGCAAACTCGGTATCATTGGCTGCCTCACTCTGTGCAATCTCATTTTCATGGTGCGGGAAGATCAGATCCTCACCACCGGCATGAATATCGATAACATCGCCAATGTATTTCTTCGACATAACCGAACATTCCAGATGCCAGCCAGGTCTTCCATCACCCCATGGCGATGGCCACGATGGCTCGCCTTCCTTCTTTGGCTTCCAGAGTACAAAATCAAGCGGATCTTCCTTCTCATCCTCACCGGATACAAGAAGTTCGCGGTTTCCGGCACGCAGATCGTCAATATTCTTCTTAGAAAGCTTACCATAATCAGAGAACTTTCTCGTGCGGAAATATACGGTTCCATTTACTTCGTATGCATAGCCCTTCTCAATCAGCGTCTCTACCATCGCAATCATGTCCGGGATTTCCTTCGTTGCCTGCGGATGTGTCGTTGCTTCTTCTACATGAAGCGCTGCCATATCCTTCTTGCACTCTGCGATGTAGCGCTCGGAAATCACAGACGCATCCACACCTTCTTCATTCGCGCGCTTGATGATCTTGTCATCGACATCGGTAAAGTTTGACACATAGTTTACTTCATAGCCCTTGTACTCAAAATATCTGCGCAATGTATCAAATACAATCATCGGTCTTGCATTTCCGATGTGAATATAGTCATATACGGTTGGTCCACAGACATAGATACCTACCTTGCCCTCGTTGATCGGATGAAATTCATCCTTATGTCTGGTGAGTGTATTAAAAATCTTCATACCTGTTTGTTCCTCCTGCGATCGTTCCATTTTTCTTTTTCAAATATGTCATGCAATCCGCGGTTTGTCAAGCAAAAGCTTAGTGGGCAAACTGTGAATTGTACAGATTCGTGTAGAAGCCATTCTGTGCCATAAGCTGGTCGTGGTTTCCCTTCTCAATGATATTTCCATCCTTCATAACTAAGATTACATCCGCCTCACGGATTGTTGACAATCTGTGTGCAACAATAAAGCTCGTTCTGCCCTGCATCATACGGTTAAATGCCTTCTGGATCCGGATCTCCGTACGTGTATCAATGGAAGATGTTGCCTCATCTAATATAAGCATCGGCGGCAATAACAGCATCACACGTGTGATACACAGAAGCTGCTTTTGTCCCTGTGACAGATTTCCACCGTCCTCAGCGATCACTGTATCATAGCCCTGTGGCAGACGACGGATAAAGCTGTCGGAATGCGCAAGCTTCGCTGCCTGTATGATCTCCGCATCCGTTGCATCCGGCTTTCCATAAGCGATATTCTCACGAATCGTACCACTCTTTAACCATGTTTCCTGCAATACCATACCATAGTTTTCTCGCAGGCTGTCTCTCGTCATGTCACGGATATCTGTACCGTCAACCGAGATGGAACCGGTATCCACATCGTAAAACCGCATCAAAAGATTGATGAGTGTACTCTTTCCGCATCCGGTCGGTCCAACGATTGCCACACGCATACCCGGCTTTACAGAGAGATTCAGGTTCGTGATGAGCGTCTTATCCTTTACATAGGAGAAATTCACGTCCTCAATCTCGATTGCCCCCTTCGTATCCGTTAATACATGGGCATGCTCCTTCTCCGGTACCTGCGGCGTCTCATCTAAAAGCTCAAACACACGTCCGGCACACGCCATCGCATTCTGAAGCTCGGTAATGACATTCGATATCTCGTTAAATGGTTTCGTATACTGGTTTGCGTAGCTTAAGAAGCAGGTAAGCTGTCCAACGGTAAATCCGGTCGAAATCACGGAAACCGCACCGATGATACCAACTGCCGCATATACAAGGTTGTTGACAAATCTCGTACATGGATTGACAATGGACGAATAAAAGGTTGCTGACATGCTGTCTTTCTCCAGACGATCGTTGATCTCCTCAAAACGGTCTAACGCATCGTCCTCGTAGCCAAATGCCTGCACGATCTTCTGCTGCCCGATCATCTCGTCAACAAGCGATGTGATATCTCCACGCGTCTCAGACTGCCGGTGGAACAGATGATAGGTACGCTTCGCAATAAACGATGCCACAAACAGGGAAAGTGGCGTCAATACAATTACAACCAGCGCGATCGGTACATTTACAGCTATCATAAATCCAAGCGTTGCCAGAATCGTTACGATTCCGGTGAACAGCTGTGTAAATCCCATCAGAAGTCCGTCTGCAAACTGGTCGATATCCGACACGATACGACTCACGATATCGCCATGCTTGTGCGAATCAATATAGGAAAGCGGAAGCTCCTCCATATGATTAAATACTTCGATACGGATATCCCGCACAACGGAATATGTGATATGGTTGTTAATAATATTCATAAACCACTGTGAAAGCACTGTCACAACGGTTACCATCAAAAATGTATAGATGATGTCCTTGATTCCATCGAAGTCAACCAGACCTTTTCCGGCGATCAAGTCGATTGCATCACCGGTCAGAATCGGTGCATACAAGGTTGAGGCAACGGTGATCATTGCACAGACAAACGAAAGGATGACCAGAATACGGTATTTCTTAATGTGTATCAGTACACGTTTTAACACAGCTTTATCAAAGCCCTGCAGCTTCTTTTTCTTATCCTTAGACATCTGCCTTCACCTCCTTGTTCTGGGATGCATAGATCTCCTGATATACCGGACAATTCTTCATAAGCGTATCGTGATCGCCTATCCCTGCGATCTTACCATCATCCAAAACAACGATCTTATCTGCATACATGATTGAGGATGCACGCTGCGATACAAGGAACACGGTCGTGTGATCCGTCTTCTCCTTGATGGCTTTCCGGAGTGCGGCATCTGTTGCATAGTCAAGAGCGGAAGAACTGTCATCAAGGATCAGGATTTCCGGCTTCTTCACAAGCGCACGTGCAATCGTCAGTCTCTGTTTCTGCCCACCGGACAGATTCTTACCGCCCTGGTTCAGCATAAACCCGATACCGCCGTCCTTCTGCTGCACAAAATCCTCCGCCTGTGCAATCGAAAGCGCTTCCTCGATCTCCTCGTTCGTTGCATCTTCCTTACCCCAGCGGATATTATCCGCAATCGTTCCGGAGAACAGCACTGCCTTCTGTGGAACGACACCGATTTTTTCTATCAGCTGCTCTTTTGGATATTCCATTACATCCACGCCATCGATTTTAATGCTGCCCTGTGTGCAGTCATAGAAACGAGGGATCAGATTCACAAGCGTTGATTTACCGGAGCCTGTACCACCGATAATACCGATCGTCTCGCCGCGGTTCACCTTCAGGGAAAGTCCCTCGATGGAGGTTTCCTTCGCATCCGCATACGTAAGTCCGGCATTGATAAATTCCACCTTCGGAACCTTCTCATCTGCGGACGTTTGTACCGGTGCTGTCTCGTATGCCTGGCTGCTTGTTGTCTCGAAAATCGCACCGAGACGGTTCGCACAGGCAACTGCCTTTGTCTCGGTAATAATAAGGTTTGCAAGCTTTACAAGTTCGATCAAGATCTGTGACATGTAGTTTACAAGTGCATAGACCTGTCCCTGCTTTAAGATACCGAGATCTACCTGTTTTGCACCGCCCCAGATCAGGGCAACGATAGACAGGTTAATCACGGCGTAGGTCAGTGGATTCAGGAACGAAGAAATCTTTCCGACGAACAGTTGTCCTTTCGTCAATGCTTCCGTTACCTCCGCAAACTCTTTCTTTTCCTTCTTTTCCTGATTAAATGCCCGGATGACACGCACACCGGACAGATTCTCCCTGGATTTCAAGGTCACCGTATCAAGCTTACTCTGTACTTTCTTATACAAAGGAATCGAAACAAGCATGATTCCAAATACAATCACAATCAAAACCGGAAGCGTGATAAAGAATACACGCGACGCCTTCGCATTGACCGTAAATGCCATAATCGTTGCACCAAATACAATAAACGGGGAACGCATAAACAGACGTAGGAACATATTGATTCCTGTCTGTACCTGATTGACATCACTCGTCATACGCGTGATGAGTGTCGCACTGCCGAGCTTATCAATCTCCGTATAGGAGAGTGTCTCGATATGCTTAAACAGGTCATATCGGATTTCCTTTCCGATTCCCATGGCTGTCTTCGCCGAGAAATACTGTGCTGTGATGGAACACCCAAGCCCGACCACGCCGAGTCCGACCATGACAAATGCCATCCTGTAAATATAGGGCTTATCATTTCCTGCAATACCATTATCAATGATTGCTGCCATAACAAGTGGCACCAAAAGCTCGAAGGCAGCTTCTAACATCTTGAATAACGGTGCCAAAATTGCCTTCCATTTGTAATTTTTGAAATAGTGTAATACTTGTTTCACGTTTCTTTCCTTTTCTCTTTTCCTTATTTTATAGTTGACCTTATAACCGATTTCCCTTAAACTATTATAGACAAGGATTTATTTTTTTCAATATGAAAACAAAACAAATCCATATATTGTAGTAGAAAGGAGTATTCATTATGGCTGATAATTTCAACCCATACGAGCCAGATAATACAGATGACGATTATGTCGATATGGTATTAGATGACGGAACAGAGCTTCATTGCAGCGTCATTGCAATCTTCCCGGTCGGAGGGCAGCAATACATCGCATTGCTTCCGGACAAAATCGTAGATGGATTCGAAGAAGATGATGTCTTCCTCTACCGCTACACAGAGAAGGATGGCGATGACGTGGAACTTGGCATGATCGATTCCGAGGAGGAATACGAGATTGTTGCCGACGCCTTCGATGAGTTGTTAGATAACGAAGCTTATAACGATATGGACTAATAAGAAGCGCGTACGGACGCGCTTCTTATTTTTTTTATTGTTCCTGCCATGTAATCTCCTCCACAAACCGGCTCTTATCCTTTGCTTTTCCTGCAATCGTCTGCGGTACATAGATGTGAAGTTCATGTTTTGCCCGCGTCATCGCAACATAGAACATCCGGCGTTCCTCTTCTAATTCTGCAGGTGTTTTCGCCTTCTTATACGGCGTAACATCTTCCACAGCATCAAGAATCGATACCGCATCGAATTCCAGCCCCTTCGCACTATGCATCGTCATCAGACACACGCCTTTGTGAATCCGGTTCTTCTCCTGCTGTTTTGCAAGCAGGTTCCGATACTCCCCGACAAACTCAAACAGTGCCGCATAGCTCTCCATATCCTTGATCATATAAGCAAATTCATCTAATACTTCATACATCTCAGCAGCGTCAAGCTGCCGGTACTCCGCATAATCCCTGATATACTGATCATATCCGATAAAATTGCGGATAAAATTCAGTGCTGCCCACGGCCGCAGCTTGCGAAGCAGTTTCACATCCGCCATCAGCTTATCCAGATTCTCAACCACAGAAGGCTTGTCCCGAAGGCGGAACCGAAGTTTATCGTAATCTACCGGATCCTCTAATAGCACTTCCCTGCTGATATAGCGGGATGGCTTGTTCAAAATCCGCAGGAATACCTCCCTTGACTGATCGCCCATTGCCATCCGCATATAATCAAGCACGCCGCGGACAGCAAAATGGTCAAATATATTCGGAAGACTGTCGCTTAATGTATATGGAATATTATATTGATTGAGCTTATAGGCAAGCCTGCGTGGCTGCAGATTCGTACGATATAAGACCGCCTGATCTTCGTATGAAATCCCATTCTCATAGAGACTGCGTATCCGTCTTATAATACACTCATTTTCTTCTGCTTCATCCTTCACCGTATGCAGCTGGACCACACCCGGATTCTTGGAGGTTGCAGTCAGCATCTTCTTATATCTCGTTCCATTCTTCTCAATCACCTGGGATGACGCCTGCACAATCCTGTAATCCGAGCGGAAATTCTCGCCTAAACAGACGATTTCACACGTTGGGAAATCCCTCCGGAACTGCTGCATGATTTCCGGTCGCGCCCCGCGAAATCCATAGACCGACTGATCATCATCCCCTACGATAAATGCATTATTACGCGGTGTCGCAAGCATGCGGAATATCTCATACTGGATCCGGTTGCTATCCTGGAACTCATCCACAAGGATATACGGAAACAGCGCCCGGCAGCGTTCCAGAATATCCGGTCTGCTCGTAAGAAGCTCATAGCAAAGCACCATCATATCATCGAAATCAATCATCTGCCTGCGCTTCAATTCATGATCGAACCGCCGGTACAATTCGCGGAAGGAAAGCTCCGGCATATCCTTGCTATAGTAATCTTCCACGTCCATCATATCGCATTTCACAAGACTGATCTGTGACAATACACTGCTGATCATGTCATCTTTGTTCTCATACTCAAGCTTCATCTGGCAAAGAAGCTGTTCGATGATCCGATACTTATCTTCCTCCGAAACAACCTGTAACATTGTTCTTCCATATGCAGTTTTTAATATCCAGTAAAAAATGGAATGAAAAGTTCCGAAGCGAACGGAATATCCCTTCCCGGGTGTAAGCGCCTCAAAACGCTTCTGCATCTCACCCGCTGCCGCTCGTGTAAATGTAATAACAAGAATATCTGCGGGTGAAACACCCGCAGATTCTATCAGATACTTGATTCGATGTGTGATAACTGTGGTCTTCCCGGAACCAGGTCCTGCAATTACCATCATCGGGCCATTCACGTGGCGAACCGCCACTGACTGTGCCTCATTAAATTTCATATTATGCATTTGCTCCACAGCACTTCTTATACTTCTTACCGCTTCCGCATGGACATGGATCGTTTCTTCCAACCTTTGGCGGCTTTATAACTGTCTTAGATGACTTCTGGATCTTATACAATTCCTTTCTTCTCTCCGGCGTCAAAATCTTATCCCACTGTGGAAGTGTATACAGCCATTCAGCATTACAATCTACCATATTCATGTAAAGCTTCTCCGGATCATAGCCAAGTGCAACTTTCGAATCCTCTTCAAGATCATCAATGTTATTCGGTACAATCAGGCTCTCCTCGATTCCATCCAGGAATCCTGTCATCAGTTCTACTGACATATCGTATTTTTCTGCAAGCTCCTTTACGGTTCCGCTTTCAATCTCTGCCGGATTCTCAAGAAGCTTTTCATAGATTGCTTTCTCTCTCTGGAAATAATCCAGCCAAAATTCCTTTCCTTCCGGAGTTCTGTCATCAAGACTATATGCATGCTCCCGCCATTGCGTTAATAAACTCATAATCACACCCACACAGGTTTCTTCTGTGTTTTCCTTTCATTTTTAATCCAATCTAGTATAGCAAACCAGCGTCTATTTTTCAAGACTGTTTCTCTCTGTGGTTCCGAAGTACTTTCCCAAGCCATAAAACCACATACAGGAGTACCGGAACTACAATCATCAACGCCAGACAGGGAAGAAAATACCGGCTTCCCGTAATTCCTGTCACAAATACAAGTACAATCAATGCCGCAAGGACTCCCAGACAGATCCACGCAGCAACCCGCATCAGCGGACGTCTCCGTATACTCGCCTCATAGCTTTCTGTCTCTTCGTTCTTCGCTTCGCCAAGCTGGTTATCTCGAATTGTATGTTCCTTTTCTTTCATTCCTGTTTCACTCATTTTTCTTCTATACCACTTTTAACTACTATTACTATCCTTCTATCCTTAATTTCCGCAGTTATCGTACTTACTCATATCGGAGTGCATCGATCGGATTCAAGTTCGATGCCTTCACCGATGGAATAAATCCGAACACAATTCCGATTACCATGGAGAAGATCACGGATACCGCAATTGCTGCTCCGCTGATTGCTACCGGTACTGACGCAACATCCGAGATCAGATATGCTAGTCCGACCCCGGCACCGACACCGATAATTCCTCCCATGCTTGTAAGCACAGCTGCCTCCGTCAGAAACTGCATCAGGATTACGGATTTTCTGGCTCCAAGAGCTTTCTTCAATCCAATCTCTCTCGTTCGCTCCGTAACGGATACAAGCATGATGTTCATAACTCCGATACCACCAACAAGAAGGGAGATACTTGCAATCCAGATTAACTGCTGACTTGTAGATGCACTGACTTCCTGCATTGCCTTCGCTGTCTCAAGCAAATCTTCACTCTTATATTTGAAAGACGAACCGCCATCCTCAGAATCCGCCCCATCTTCACTGCCCGTTGCAGGCATATAAGAATTCATGATATCTGCCGTTTTCTTTCCGGCATTGGTCATAGCCTCCGTTCCGGCAGGCTTTACAACAATATTATACGGCTCATCAAACGCGAAAATCAGTGGCCAGTTCACATCTGTCACAAAAACCTGTCCCGATGTTGTATTTCCATAATAAGTATACCAGTCATTTATATTGGTTACCTTCGGTGTGAATCCATCGATCTGTTCTACTACACCGACAATCACAAAAGGTTCTCCCTTGATTTCCAGCGTTTTACCGATCGGATTCTCGCTGGCAAACAAAGTATTCGCTGCCACAGTGTCAAGGATTACGGATTTTGTACATTCATCCCAATCCTTGCTGTCAAACAACCGGCCCGTCTGCACAGTATATCCCATCACGCTGAAATAATCTTTATCCACGCCATAGACCGGTGCATTTCCAAGATCTTTGGTTCCACAGTTGATTCCTTCATACAAAGCTCCATAGCGATAAGCTGCCACCGCAGTTACCTCGTCGATATCCAGAATCTGTTTCTTGATATCGTCTGTCACCATCGGCATATTCTCCGGAGTCGAAGAATCCCCGGACGAATATGTCCACTCACCCTGGTATAACTTTATATTCACGATATTATTCCCGGAGCCGACCAGATTCTCCTTAATCTGCTCACTAGTTCCCTTGATCGTCGAAACAATTGCAATAATTGCTGCTATACCGATAATAATGCCCAGCATAGTAAGAAGGGAACGCATCTTATGTGCCCAGATACCCTGAAACGATATTCTTATATTTTCTAACATAGACTGTTTTCCTTTCTTATCAATTATAAAGCTCATCAAGCGGCTTCTGGACTGTCTTGACGCCTTCCACCGCCTCATCAAGATACGGAAACGCAATGTAATCCTGCATCGTCAGACCCCCAAGTACCAAAACAGCGTCTCCCGATGTCTTATTCCCAATCTTGATATAAGTTTTCTTCAGCTTTCCATCAACATCCTTCATGACATAGTAATTGCTTCCTTCCTGCTTCATGAATGCCTTCGATAGATAAAATCCCTCGCTGCTATCCTCCGTGCCTGAACCAAGCGTGATTTCCATATACATATTCTGGCTGACATCCGATGCGTCATTCAAAGCGATTTTCATCGGATAATAGGTCTCTGTCTTTGCACTGTAATTACTATTCCCTTCCGCCGGAAATGTTGAAATCTCCGTAATCGTACCTTCGTAATTCATGCCGGTATCATAACAATACATAGATACCGTATCTCCAACCTTCACAGTTGACATTGCAAGCTCTCCAATCTGGCTTTCCACCAGATATCCATCCGCCGCACTGACAACAAGAACCGGATCCCCGCTTGAAGCAGCCTCATCTGCAGTTATCACACTCTTGATCACACCATCAAAATTCGCAAGTACTTCTCCGGTTGAGTTCTGCATCTCTTCCATCTGAAGCTTAACCTGTGCGATCTCATACTGCGTCTGCATGGATTTGATTTCCTGCTCTTTCTGCGCAATCTGGTTTTTAAGTTCTTCCCGTGTCGGAGGTACATCCGCATCCGGATCAGTATCCGCATCCGGCTTCGGTGCATCAGATCCCGTTGCAACCGGAGCTGCCGGTGCCTCTGTCGTCGGAATATCTTCTAATGGTGTCGTCGCCTTTAGCTTCTCCAATTCCCGCTGTGCGTCAATGATTGATACCCGGGACAATTCCAGCTCGGATTTCTGCAAATCAAGCTGCAAATCATTCGCCGTTGTATCGTAAACAAGCAAAACATCGCCCGCTTTCACAGTCTGTCCCTCTTTGACTTTAATTTCCGAAACCGCCTGTGTCTTACCAACATAGACCTTCTGTTCCGAATTCACAGTCACATTTCCACTAAGTGTACTGTTGTCCCACATGCTTGAAGCATCATATCCAATCTCACTTACCGCATATACCCCTGCAGTCTTACTGTTCTGATTCTTCTGCTTCAGTATCCGGAGCGCTGCATAAATACCTCCAAGCACAACCACACAGGAGAGAACGATAATAATTATTTTCTTTGCCTTATTCATGCTCATCACCTCCGGTCACCGGCTGGGCATCTCCCTCATACAGCTCACCATCAATGATTTTTACAACTCGATCTGCATAAGACGCAATCTCGTCAGAGTGTGTGATCATAATGATTGTCACGCCCTGCTTATGCAGTGTATCAAACAGTTCCATCACCTGTAACCCGGATTTGGAATCAAGTGCACCAGTTGGCTCATCGGCAAGCAGAATCTTCGGATCCGCAACCATTGCACGCGCGATTGCCACACGCTGTTTCTGTCCACCGGAAAGCTGTGTCGGCTTGAAGCTGACACGGTCTGCCAGATCGACCATCTCCAGCATTTCTTTTGCCTTCTGCTTCCGCTTCTTAATCGGCACCTTTGCATACTGTAGCGGTAGTGCCACATTATCAAGCGCACTCTGTCTTGGCAATAAATTAAAATTCTGAAACACGAATCCGATCTTCTGATTTCGCACTTCGGAAAGTTCTTTATCTTTGCATTTTTCAATCTCCACATCATCAAGCAGATATGTTCCGGACGTTGGTTTATCAATACACCCGATTATGTTCATCAGCGTAGATTTACCGGAGCCGGAAGGTCCCATGATTGCCACATACTCTCCTTCTTCCACACAGAGATTGATGTCTTTCAATACCGGTACTTCCATCGTACCCTGAATATAATTCTTATAGATATTTTTGAGTTCCAGTAACACTATTGCACCACCTCGCCATCACCATCCGCCGGGTATGTTACAATCCCATTGTTACTATCGGAATTTTCTTCTGTATTTCCATCTTCACCCGGAGATACATTCTCATCGACAGAGCCTTCTGTTCCATCCATCATTCCACCGTCACCGGTTTCATCTATATTCCCACTTTCGTCATCTGAAAAGCTTCCATCAGAACTTCCATCGTCGTAGAAGCCATCATCCATGCTTCCATCATCATAGGAACCATCATCCATGCTTCCATCGTCGTAGGAACCATCGTCCGCTGTATCATCAATCTCGATATCCTCATAGTTGTGGGTAACCTTCATTCCTTCCTTCACCCGCTCCTCCGGATACGCAATATAATCATCTTCTGTAAGTCCTGACAGAATCTCATACCGCATCATATTCTCATCGTATTCTCCAAGCTCCACCTTACGCTTTTCGATATAACCCTTGGCATTTTCTGCCCATACATAGGCACCATCGTCCTCCTGCATGATATAGAATTCATCCAGCCACAGACCTTCCTTTACGGAACCCTGTCCATAATCTGCCTCCACATAAACATGTTGTCCAAGCATCAGACCATCTGTGCTGTCAAGACTGATGTAAAACGGATACTTCGTTGCAGATGTTCCCGAACTCATATAATAATCATTGTTGTTTCCATTATCCGGATGTTCGAGATCAATCTTCGTTACAGTACCTGTCCAGGTTGAATCATCGACTCTGGAACGAACGATCATGCTCTGTCCCTCTGTCATGCTGCGGACAGTCAGCTCGCTTGCGGTTGCCTTGATCCGGTAATCGCCCTTTGCCATGATCGTGATATATGCATTGCTTGTGGAATCGGAACTGTTATTATTGTTATTATCATAGTTGCTGTTGTTATCGGAACTGCTTGTCGAATTGTTCTCATTGATTGTCTTGATGATACCATCCATCGGTGCAACAACCTTTGTATTCTCCATAGAAAGCTTCTGACGATCAATCTCCAGCTGCTTTGCACTTGCATCATAGTTAGCCTGATTGACCTGTGCCTGCAGATTCTGGATCTGTGCGCTGTAGCTTAACTGCTCCTCCGCTGGTGCTGCTGCCTTCTCTGTCGTAAGCGATGCAATCTGTTGATTCAGTGTCGCAATGTTATTGTTGATGCTTGTTAGCTCCAGCTCCAACTGACGAAGCTGTAACTCCATGGACTCGGTATCGTACTCAAACAGTACGTCACCTGCCTTGACTTCATCTTCTTCCTTCACATACAATTCCTTGACTTTCTTGTCACTGTCCCGGTTTACACCCTTGACCTCCTGTGACTCAACCGTTCCCATATAGCGGCTTTCTGTCAGGTCATATCCTCCATTTAAGTCGAATATCTTTGTGGCATATACCAACTCTTCGTTCGATGCCTTTTTATTATGCAGAACATAATAAATTGCTCCGGCTGCGCCTGCAAGAACAAGCAGTACTACAATTAAAATGATGATTCCCTTTTTCTTCATTTCCATACCTCTTACTTTTCTTTTTTTATCAGGTGAAACCAATCCTGTATATGCTTTTCATATCCGAGATTCCCCGGCTTATAGAATGTTCTCCCTACTAACTGATCCGGCAGATACTGCTGCTCCACATAATGATTCTCATAATCGTGGGCATATTTGTATCCGACATTTCCAAGCTTTGCCGCTCCGGAATAATGTGCATCCCGAAGATGTACCGGCACCTGACAGTTTCCAACCTCTTTCACTGCATGCATCGCATCAAAAATCGCATTGACAACTGCGTTACTCTTCGGTGCGCACGCCACATAGGTTGCTGCCTGCGTCAGTATGATCTGTGCCTCCGGCATTCCGACACGTTCCACTGCCTGTGCACATGCAGCTGCGACCTGTATCGCCTGCGGATCTGCATTGCCGACATCCTCACTTGCACATATCATAATTCTTCTGGCGATAAATGTCACGCTCTCCCCTGCGTATAACATCTTTGCCAGATAATACACGGCAGCATCCGGATCGGACCCGCGCATACTTTTTATAAATGCGGAGATAATGTCATAATGATTATCCCCATCTTTATCATATCTGATAGAGCGCCTCTGAATGCACTCCTCTGCGACTGCAAGATCAATCACGATCTTCCCCGTCTCGGGATTTCTTTCCGTTGATAAGATACCAAGCTCAACTGCATTCAATGCATGCCTTGCATCCCCTTCTGACACATCTGCCAGAAAATCAACTGCTTCCTCCGTAATTTCCGCGTCGTAGCTTCCCATACCCTTCTCGGTATCGTTAACCGCACGGTAAATCAACGTCTTGATATTGTCCTTCGACAATGGTTTGAGCTGAAAAACAGAAGAGCGCGATATCAACGCAGAATTCACTTCAAAATAAGGATTCTCCGTTGTCGCGCCAATTAAAACCACGGTTCCATCTTCCACAAACGGGAGGAGATAATCCTGCTGCGCTTTATTAAATCTATGGATCTCGTCTACGAACAGAATAGTCTTCTTCCCGTACATCCCGAGATTATCCTTCGATTCCTTTACAACGGCCTCAATATCTTTCTTTCCAGCTGTCGTCGCATTCAGTTCCTTAAATACTGCGCTTGTCGTATTCGCGATTACCATCGCAAGTGTTGTCTTCCCCGTTCCTGGTGGTCCGTACAAGATAATTGAGCTAAGCTTATCCGCCTGTATCACCCGGTACAACAGCTTGTCTTTGCCCAATATATGTTCCTGTCCGACTACCTCGTCCAATGAAGTCGGTCGAAGCCGCTTCGCAAGTGGCGACTCTCCCTTCTTCATATTTGTCTCTCTCATGTAGTCAAATAAATCCATGTCTCTTACCTAAATGATCTCAAGCTTACGAATCAAGCTGTCAAACTTCATGATGTCAATCGGTTTACACATGTATTCCTCGTAATCATCACTCGCATAGCTTGCATCAAACCCTTCATCAAGTGCACTAATCATAATTACCTTACAACGCTTATCTCTCGGTGTACCAAGCTTACGTTCTGCATCCCGGATAGAGGCAAGCGCCTTATATCCGTCTATCTTCGGCATCATAATATCCATACATACCAGATCAAACCGCTCGTTTGTGCTTACTGCATTCACAAACTCATCCACGGCTGCGATGCCATCTCTCGCCAGAACAACTTCTCCATATTTGGAAAGTAATTTCTGCATGAACTTTCCACTTGCCAAATCATCCTCTGCTACTAATACCTTCATAATTATCTCCCAATCCTCTCTTTGCGCTTATCTGCTTATTTTTTTATCTGAAGCAATCCCATCCATTTCTGGATGTTATCCATGTATTCTTCCTTAAATGATTTCTTATGATACGAAATCCTGCGCTCCAATATATGGCACATCGCCATACCTGTAACATTGTTAGCTAAAACAGCAGCCGGGAACACGTCCGATATCTCGCCCGCATCGATTGCATGCTGAAATAAGCCTTCCAAAAATGTCAGGCGCTCGGTAATACACCACGCAATCCTCTCCCGAGTCTCCACAATATGCAGCAGCTCCTCATATTGAAGCATAAGCGTAGATATCGCATAATAATTATCATAGTAGGTTGCATATGCTTCCAGATAATCCAACAGCTTCTCCACATACAAGGCATCCTTCGCCAATACTGTCTGGCGGATACTCTTGTCAAACTTCGAGTATGTCTCAACAACCTCTATCAATACCTCGTTGATTCCACCAAAGTATTTATAGAGCAGCGTCTCTGACATATTCTCTTTCAATGCAAGATTCTTTGTTGTAAGTGCTGATAACCCGGACTCGCTGATAATTTCGATTGCTGACGATATAATTCTGTCTTTCCTTGAAACAAAGCTATCCCCCAATATTTTTTCCTCTCCGTCCCTGTTTTAACATAAGTTCATTCTATGCTATTTGCATCTTTTTGTCAATAAAATACAAAAATAGGAGCCACCCGGTTATGTGATAGCTCCTACTTTGTTTCACTCAATAAATATAACAAATCCCAATTCAAAAATTCAGTATAACAATGCATGCAGAATCTATAAAATATAGGTACCCTGTTACTTGATTAAGCTAAACTACTTGATAACAGTTACGTTTGTAGCCTGTGGTCCCTTCTCACCTTCTGTAACGTCAAACTCAACCTGCTGGTTCTCTTCAAGGTTCTTGTAACCATCCATATTCAATCCTGAATAATGTACGAATACATCCTTGCCGTTCTCGTCTGTGATGAATCCAAAACCCTTCTGGCTATTGAACCACTTTACTGTACCTCTTGTCATGACAAATCCTCCAATTTTTAAAATCGCATCTTCTAGAAATGCGCTTATACCATAGCACAGTCTCGGTCTTTCGTCAAGCATTATGCAACAATATTTCCCAATTGTTTGTCATAAAAATAGACCTCGTCCGACAGATAATCCATCCCGGAAACCACAAACTCATTGACCTCGTGCAGCGTGTTCTCAAGCATTGCACGCTCCATGTTCGAATCCGCAATGCAAAGTAAAACTTCATTTACACTTGATGGTATAATATACACATCCTTGTCTACATGATCTGCAAAAGCTGCAATCACATCTTTGTAGATCATCATCGTTGCCCCATAGATAAACTGCTGATTCGATAAAATATAGATCTCCGGTGTCTCGGGATAGCTTCCATTCTGCGGATAACGGTCTTCTAAGAATTCATCTAGCCGCTTCACAAACGGAGGAAACAGCTTAAGAGTGTTCTCCCTTGCTACCCGGTACAGTTCGTCTATGGTAATGTCGCACTCATGCAGATTGCTAAAATGCAGCAGAGCTGATGCAATCCCGTTTTCATCCATCTTCACAAGATAGCGGAATGTAATTGCCATATCATGAAACGGAATATACGGACAGTCCATAAGCATCTCCCGGTTTTTCTGGTAATTCACCAGACGCAGAAAAACATGATCAAGAACATGTTCCATATCAACGGTCAGCTCTCCCTGTTCCTCCATGCGTGTTAACACATGGTTATACTCCTGTGCAATCAGCTGTAATATCTCATCAAACGTTTTAATTCCCTGCCGGTACCCGGAATAAAACTGTTCAAGATAGATGGTCGGTGACGTATTCTCACCCTTCTTTAGTATGACGAGTCCTGTGTGTTCAATTCCATTGTTGTGGCACACCTGTTCTAAGCGAAGCTGCTCAATATCATACTGTAACAAATACTCTGCGATTCCATCCCGTATCGCCTCACAAAATTGTGTAAAATCCATACGCTCCATATCTAAAACTCCTTTTTATCATTTTAAATAATTCGCGTAGGAAAGTTCAGACAGGTCACTGTCTGAATGATGACACATTTATTATATGTGCTATCCGGGGATGTGGCAAGTACCTAGAGCAAAGTTTTTAGAAATGCTACAAATTGGAGCATTTCTTCATCGGTTCCGATGCTGATACGAAGATAGTTGTCAATCCTCGGTTTTGCAAAATACCGCACGAATATCTTATTTTCTCTTGCTTTCTCAAATATTTCTTTGGCCGGAACCGACTTGTGCGTCGCAAATACAAAGTTCGCGCTTGACGGAAGCACAGAAAATCCAAGTGCCTCGATTTCCTTCACAAACCATGTTCTCGTATCGATAACCTTCTTGATCATCTCCTTGAAATAGTCATCTGCTTTGATCGAGCAGGCTCCAAGCTCGATGCTTGTCAGATCCATCGTATAAGAATTATAGGAATATTTTACATCGTTTAGGTAACCGATCAGCTTCTCATTTCCGATCGCATATCCGATACGGAGTCCTGCCATCGAACGGGATTTCGAGAAGGTACGGACAACGAGCAGGTTGTCAAACTCGTCAAGAAGAGGCAATGCTGTCTGTCCACCGAAGTCGACATACGCCTCATCCACGATCACAATTACATCCGGGTTATGGCTGACGATGTCCCGTACAAACTCGACTGGTTCTGCAATTCCGGTTGGTGCATTCGGATTCGGGAATACAACGCCGCCATTTTCGCCGTAATAATCAGATGCCTGAATGCGGAAATTCTCATCGAGCGGTTTTCTCTCATACGGAATCCGGAGCATATCTGCCCAGACATCATAGAACGAATATGTAATATCCGGGAAGAAGATTGGCTTTCCCGAATTGAAAAACGTCATAAATGACATCGCAAGCACATCGTCACTTCCGACACCGACAAACACCTGCTTTTTATCCACACCGTGATACTGTGCAATCGCCTCAACTAATTTCGTTGCTGCCGGATCCGGATACAGACGCAGATTCGCTAATTCCACCTGCTTATCCAGCACTTCCGGTGCCGGCGGGTATGGATTTTCATTTGTATTCAGCTTGATAATGTCCTGTTCCTTCGGCTGTTCACCCGGTACATACGGCACAACCTTTCGTATATTTGCTTCCCAGTTTCCCATAAGTCTCGTTCCTCCAAACTATTTCAGTCTCTTCAAGATTTCAAGTGTATATTCCCACGTTCTCTGCACGCTGTCAACATGCAATCTCTCGTTCGGTGTGTGGATATCATACATCTGCGGACCATATGATACGCAGTCCAGTCCTTCCATCTTATCCATAAATAAACCACATTCCACTCCCGCATGGATCACATCCAGTTTTGGTTTTTCTCCATATAGCTCCTCGTAAACAGCAACCATCACATCACGTAACTTGGAATCCTGCTTATACTCCCATGCCGGGTATGCACCACTCTCCGTATACATTCCTCCCAAACGCTCACACAATACTCGAATCTGTAAAGCAAGATGATTCTTCTCACTGCCAACGCTGCTGCGCACCGAAAAGCCCATCTGCACTTCATCTTGTTTCATCGTGAGAATGCCAAGATTGAGCGATGTCTGTACCAGTCCCGGCATCGCATCACTCATCTTCAGCACACCGTTTGGAAGTAGGAATAGCGCATCGATAATCGCATCGCCGCTCACACGGTTCATCGTCTCTACCACTGCCTCTGTGCATTCTTTCATCTTCAATGTCACATCCGGATCACTTACCTCATATTCATGACTGATCGCGGCCTGCATCGTCTGCACTGCCTGCTGTATGGCATCCTTTGCTTCTGCCCCCACAGCAAATACTGCCTGTGCCGCACGTGGAATTGCATTATCCTTCTTGCCTCCATCGATTGACACAAGCCGGATATCCGCCACTGCCTGTATCGCTTTCAATGTTCTGCCGAGCACCTTGTTTGCATTTGCCCGCTGTTTAATAATCTCCATGCCGGAATGCCCGCCGAGTAATCCATCCACGTCAATCTGCATACAAAACGGATGTGCCAGATCACAATTTTCCCACTGAACCGGCATATGGCAGACTGCCGTCATACCACCGGCACAACCAACCAGAAGCTGGCCTTCGTCTTCAGAATCAAGATTCAGCATATATGACGCATGCAGATCTTCTGTTGTGATTCCTGCCGCGCCAAGCATACCGATTTCCTCATCGACCGTAATCACAACTTCCAGTGCCGGATGTGGAATATCATCGGCATCTAAGATGGCTAGTGCAAATGCAACCGCGATACCATCGTCCCCGCCAAGGGTTGTCCGGTCTGCATGAATCACATTTTCATCGAGCACCAGATCTAATCCCTGTGTATGAAAATCAATCTCCTTGTCATCCGTCTTCTCACAGACCATATCCATATGCCCCTGGATCATCACGACCGGTACATCCTCATAGCCTCTTGTTGCCGGCTTCTTCATAATGACATTTCCAAGTGTATCCTGTCTGACATAAAGATTTCGTTTCTTCGCAAATGCAACCAGATAATCACTGATTGCCTGTGTGTCCGAAGATCCATGCGGAATCCCACAGATTTCCTCAAAATAACGAAAGACTGCTTTCGGTTCTAACTGTGCAAGCACTGCCATTTTTCTGCCTCCTGACAATTCTATATTGTCCTACTTTTTCTTAATTGGTTTTATCTTATTTTCAAATGATTCAATAAATGCCTTCTGTTTTTCCTCACTGCACAAATGCTTATCCACATAAATCAATATCTCACGCAATGATTTCTGTGGCGAATACTGGCAGTTATTTCTTATAATTCCGACATCCCAGCCTTGCTCTTCCCACGCTTCGTCTGCTGCCTTTAACAGATCTTCTTCTGCACTGATTACCCGAAGCGGCGTATCAACGCAATAAGAATATGGAGATTTTATATCCAGATAGATTCTCTCTGTACCAATCATATCTCCCTCTGAGGAAGAAGTTGCGGCTATCACATCATAATATCCTTCTTCCACCGTAAACTTCTCCAGATCCATATCATAAGAAGCAAGTTTTGATGTCGGAATCTCAAACACGATCGTCTTCTTTTCTCCCGGAGCAAGCTTTACTTTCTCAAATGCCTTCAATTCCTTCTCCGGTTTTGGAAGTGTGCTGTATGGATCATGGATATAAATCTGTACCACTTCACTTCCGACACAATCTCCTGTATTTGTAACCGTCACCTTGGCTGTAATCTTCTCTGTATCGGACGTTACATGATCCAGTGTACACGCAAAGGATGTATAGGATAATCCATGCCCAAACGCATACCGTGGATGTATTTTCTTCTTGTCATAATAGCGGTATCCAATATAGATTCCCTCACCATAGTTTACATGATATCCCTCTCCCGGGAAATTCATATAGGTTGGCGCATCTTCCAGGCGCTCCGGAAATGTAATCGTCAGCTTTCCGGACGGATTCACAACACCTGCAATCATATCGGATAATGCCTTTGCACCCGCCATACCCGGAAGGAATGTACAAAATACCGTCTTCACATTCTCTGTCTCAATCTCCCGCATATCGATTGGTCCACATGTATTTAATACCAGAATCACATTTTTATTCTGTTTCTTCAGTTTGGCCAGAATATCCAGATCTTCTCTGGCAAGGAACAGGTTCTCTCGATCATTTCCCTCCATTCCCGAAATCACTGCAATAACAACAACATACTCTGCTTCTGCTGTATCTACAAGTTCAAAATATCGGGCAAACTCGGCTTTGACATCTCCATGTCTGCTTGTATCAATTCCAGCCGAACCGGAACCACACTCTAACATCTGCTTACTTCCACTTCCAAGGATTGCAAGCTTTGTCTGTTTTGCAAGCGGACAACTGCCATCATTTTTCAGAAGAACAATCCCCTCGCACGCTGCATCATAAGCAGCAGCATCTGTCTTCTCCAGAACAGCTTCGATTGGAAGCGCATCCACTTCTTCTTTTCTGTAATGCTCCAGAATCCATGAATAAACAGACAAAATCCGCTTACATGCACGGTCAAGCACCTCTTCTGATACCTCACCGTTTTTAACTGCTTCATAAATTGCTTTAGGATTTGCAGGCCCCGGCATCGCAAGATCAGTTCCACCATCCAACGCCTTTGCCGGATCAAGTGCAGCGCCCCAGTCCGACATTACCATGCCATCAAAGCCAAAATCATCCCGAAGCTTATCCTGCAGCAGCCATTTATTCTCTGTGCATCGTGCACCATTAATCTTATTGTAAGCGTTCATGATTGTTTTCGTACCGCCCTCTTTTACACAAGCGCAAAATCCCGGCAGAAAGATTTCTTCCAGCGCGCGCTTGGTAATTCTCTCATCGATATCCAGACGATTTGTTTCCTGACTGTTTGCAGCATAATGTTTGACCGTTGCCGAAACACCATAACTCTGGATTCCCTTTACAATCTCAGGAGCCAGCTTTGTCACTAGATATGGATCTTCCGAATATCCCTCGAATAATCTTCCGTTTCTTGGATCTCTTAATATATTCACATTCGGCCCAAGCAGAAAATGTACACCATACAGACAGCTCTCCATGCCGAGTGCCTCTCCAACCTTCCGGATTACTTCCGGCTTCCATGTACAGCCAAGCAGAATCCCCGGCGGATAACAGCCCGGTGCATAATCCTTTCCATTCAGTCTGGCATCCATATGTTTCTTGATCCAGCGATACAGAACTTTTTCTTTGTCTGTCAGTTTTTCCGGTTCAAAATAATTCCCGATTACATCAACCAGCATCGTGCTTCCAATAATATTGACCGGTTTGCTTGTATCTGCATCAATTTCTTTTCTTTCTTCCGCATCCGACCAGTTTTCATACTCCGTCATGTCTCCAAACACCTGTTCCAGATTCATACCGGTTGCTCCATCCAACGTCTGCATACGCGGAATATCCAACCGTTCAACCGGATATGTTCCAAAGAACGTAGCGCCATTCACCAAATGTGCTTTCTCATCCAATGTCATTTTTTCTACCAATTCATCTACTTTTTTTATCATTCGTACTTCCTCCTTATAGTATGATAAATATTTTTTCTTTTATGCTGTCAAAGCAAAATATGCGATCACTGCAATACCCAGTATAATCCGATAAACACCAAACGCCTGGAAATCATGTTTTTTGATATAGCTCATCAAGAACTTGATGACAACGAGTGATACAGCAAATGCAACAGCACAGCCAACGATCAGGATAACAAGTTCCGAGCTTGTGATCGCCACACTCATCTTGATTACCTTCAAAAGTGAATACCCAAACATAACCGGAACCGCCAGGAAAAATGTAAATTCAGCAGCAGCCACACGGGATACACCAATCAACAACGCACCGATAATCGTTGAACCGGATCGGGATGTACCCGGTACGATGGATAACACCTGAAAAAGACCGATCAAAAACGCAGTTTTGTATGTGATATCCTCCAGCTTCTCCACCTTCGGTGTCCGTGTTTTGTTCCAGCGTTCCACGATGATAAAGACGATACCGTAAAAGATCAGGGCTCCTGCGATCACATACGGCGTCTCGAAATGTGCTGTAACATAATCATCAAACAACAATGTCACGATAGCACCCGGGATGCAGGCAACAACGACCTTAAACCACAGGGAAAATGTCTCCTTCACGCAGACCGGTTTTGTCTTATCTTTCATCTGGAATGGCCACATTTTTTTCCAGAACAACAGGATAACTGCCAAAATTGCTCCAAGCTGGATGACAACAAAAAACATCTCCTTGAACTCTTTGGATGCCTGAATCTGGATGAACTCATCCACCAAAAGCATATGTCCGGTGCTGCTGATTGGAAGCCATTCTGTGACTCCTTCTACAATTCCTAAAAAAACGACCTTTAAAATTTCAACTATACTTAACATGGTTTCCTCCGGCAGAGGCGTTTGTATCCAAAATACCCCTGCATTTTGATTTTAATATTTTATGAATTTTTCTTTTTCTTGATCTGCTCTTCCATCGCCTGAATCACAATCTCCAACGCTTTTATGCGCGCATATTTTTTATCGTTGGATTCCAAAATATGCCAGGGCGCATACGTCGTATTTGTCTTTTGCAGCATCTCATTAACCGCATCCTCATAGAGATCCCATTTTTCCCGGTTCCGCCAGTCCTCATCGGTGATCTTCCAGCGTTTTTCCGGCGTATTCTGACGAAGCGTGAACCGCTCTAACTGGGTATCCTTGTCGATCTGTACCCAGAACTTCACGATGACGGCGCCCCAATCATCAAGTTCTTTCTCGAACTCATTGATCTCGTTGTACGCCCGCTGCCAGTCATTTTCCGAACAGAAGCCCTCCAGGCGTTCCACCATCACACGTCCATACCAGGTACGATCGAAGATTGCGACGTGTCCGCTCTTCGGCAGTCTGGTCCAGAAGCGCCACAGGAAATGCCGGTTTTTCTCGTGTGGCTCCGGGCTTGCAATCGGGTGAACCTCATAGCCACGCGCATCAAGCGCCGCAGCAATCCGCTTGATATTACCACCCTTTCCGGCAGCATCCCAACCCTCATAAGCGATAATAACCGGAATCTTCTCACGATATAACACATTGTGCAGTTCCGACAACCGCTTTTGCAGCTTTTCGAGTTTTTCCTGATATTCTTCCTCTGAAAGTGACTTATTCAAATTAACCTCTGCAAGCTTCGGAATCGGCTCTAATGGGAACACATTCTGCAAGATTGGAACCGCATGTCCGGCATTTGCAAGTGCAGTCTCAATGTTCTGGTTGATGCGCTCTAATATCTGCAGCTCTGCCCATTTTTTGCTCTTGGCATCGACTGCATACCACGGTGCATACGACTGGTTTGTCTGCTCCATATATGCCTGATAGGCTTCTGAACATTTCTTATACTTTTTGTTCTGCCACAGGTCTTCTTCGGAGACACGCCACGCCGTGTTCTCATCGGCAAGCAGTTCCTCCATCCGTTTCTTCTGCTCTTTCTCATCGATATAGAAGAAGAATTTCAGAATTGCGTAGCCATTATCCGAAAGAGTGCGTTCAAACCGTTTCACGCTGCGGATTCTCTTCTCAAATGTTTCATCATCCAACTGCTCATGCACACGGTCTCTCACGATTTCTTCCATCCAGCCGCCGTCCATGAACGTGAACTGTCCATTCTCCGGAATCCGCTTGAAATACCGGTATAAAAATGGTTTCCGAAGCTCCGTCAGCTCCGGCTGATCCATCGTCTCGACACGGAAAAATCGTGGATCCATATTCTTTATGATCCGGCTCAACATACTCCCCTTTCCGGCAGCGCCAAAGCCTTCAAACAAAACAAGTACCGGAAGCTTCGCTTCTTTCACCTTGATTTGTAAGGTGGCAAGCTTCTCTCTCGCTGCAGACAATCGTTCCTTGAGTTCCTCATCCTTCGGCTTCGTGATTGATGCAATTGTTTTCTCCATAGGCATCCTCCTTCTAACCTCTTACGGTAAATCAACAAAATGGAACTTCTTCCTTCCCTGTGCATAATCATCGACGATATGACCATCGCCAAACAGTTTATATTTGTAGCTGAGCAACCCCTCTAATCCGACCGGACCTCTCGCATGTAATTTACTTGTACTGATGCCGACCTCTGCACCAAATCCATAGCGATAGCCATCCGCAAACCTTGTAGAACAGTTCTGGTATACCCCGGCAGAATCAACCATGCGCATGAAATGCAGCGCAGTCTCCTTGTTCTCGGTCACGATGCTGTCTGTGTGATGGGAACCATGCCGGTTGATATGGTCGATTGCCTCATCCACCGATTCCACAACCTTCGCGGAAAGAATATAATCAAGGTACTCGGTATCATCATCCTTCTCCGTCGCAGGTACACAATCCACCAGCGCCTGAATCTCCTTTGTTCCGCGAAGCTCAACATGCTTCTCCTTGAGTGCCTGTGCCAGCTTCGGAACCAGATTCTTCGCGATATCCTTGTGTACGAGTAATGTCTCTACGGTGTTGCAGGCACTGACATACTGTGTCTTCGCGTCTAAGATGATTGGAATCGCCTTCTCGATATCCGCATCCTTATCCACATAGATATGACATATTCCATCCGCATGCCCCATAACCGGGATATTCGTATGGCTCATAATATACTGTACAAATGCATTGGAACCGCGCGGAATCAGAAGATCCACCGACTCCTGACAGGTAAGCAGTTCGTTAATCTCACTTCTTGCTTCCAGCTGTAACATGCAGTGCTCCGGGAGTCCTGCTTCACGTACCGCCGCATAGATCGTATCAAATAAAATCTTGTTGCTCTTAGCTGCTTCGCTTCCGCCCTTTAAGATCACACAGTTTCCACTCTTGATGCAAAGTGCAGATATCTGCACAAGCGCATCCGGTCTTGCCTCGAAGATGACGCCGATTACACCGATCGGACAGGTCTCGCGATACAGAGTAAGTCCCTCATCCAGTTCTCTGGCAAGCTTCGTCTGAAACAGTGGATCGGGCATCTGCACCAGATCATGGATGCCGTTTATGACATCACGCAGCTTACCCTCGTCGAATCTGAGGCGTTTTAAAACAGGGGCCGCAATTCCATCTGCCTCTGCCTGTTCCATATCCTGTCTGTTTGCTTCAAAGATTGCATCCTTATTATCTGTCAATGCTTTTGCAACCGCCAAAAGCGCCTGATCCCGGAGTTCTCCGGTTGTTCCTGCCAGCTTTGGGCCTGCCAGCTTTACAAGTCCTGCCTGTTGTTCTATCGTCATATGCTCCTCCTTACTGTGTACTCTGCGAAGATTTATATGCACACATTGTTTTTCCGATTTATATGTATTCTCCGGCTACCGAATGAAATTCGTCTGGTTTGAGCGGTCTGCCACCGGCGGCACAATTCCCTTCTCCTTACCGGCCTCTAAACATTTTAATACCCACGCCATATTGTGTCCGAGATTCCGCATCGTCTGCATGCCCTCGAGATCCTTCACCGCATCCTCGGCACATCTTCCATGCACCTGATTCCAGTAGGTCGAACCGACGGTAATCATCTGCGTGATACCGAAATATTTGTTCAGCACATCAAAGGTCGTCGAGGTGCCGCCACGTCTGGCTACTGCGACCGAAGCTCCCGGCTTGTGGGCAAAACACCTGCCACTACTATAAAAGACACGGTCCAAGAACGACTGGATCCGCCCACTTGGATGCGCATAGTAAACCGGTGTACCAAATATATATCCATCCGCTTCCTTTGCTTTTGCGACAAACGCATTTACCGCATCGTCCGAGAAGATACACCCATTCTCTGTACACTGCCCGCAGCCAAGGCAGTCTGCGACCGGACCGCCGCCGATCTGAAAGATTTCATATTCTATTCCATCTTCCTCAAGAGCCTTTCCTACCTCGGTCAAAGCTGCCATCGTCGTTCCGTTGATATGGGAGCTTCCGTTTAACATCAATACTTTCATTTTATTTCACTCCTTATTCTAACTAATTCTATATTAACATTTATCCAAGTGCTACATCGAGCACCATCATCAGCGCAAAGCCAATCGCTGTCCCGATTGTTCCGATATTCGTATGCTCGCCTGCCTGTGCTTCCGGAATCAGTTCCTCCACAACAACATAGATCATCGCACCAGCCGCAAAAGACAGAAAATACGGAAGGATCCGCGTCATCTGTGCTGCAAGCAGGATCGTCAGAAATCCGAACACCGGCTCCACTGCACCGGATGCCATGCCACATAAGAATGCTTTCGGCTTTCCCATTCCCTCGCCCTTTAACGGCATAGAGACAATCGCGCCTTCCGGGAAATTCTGAATCGCAATACCAAGCGACAGGGCAAATGCACCCGTAATCGTAATTCCGGCATTGCCTGCAAGCGCACCGGCAATTGTGACACCGACCGCCATGCCTTCGGGTATATTGTGCAGCGTGATTGCAAACAGCATCATCAGTGTCTTACTGATCTTCGTATGTACACCCTCCGGCTTATCACTGTTTAAGTGCAGATGCGGAATCAGGGTATCCAATAACAATAAAAATGCGATGCCAAGCAAAAAGCCGACCACCGCTGGCACCCACGCGATGCCACCCTGTGCCTCCGTCATATCGATTGATGGAATCAGAAGCGACCAGACCGATGCAGCGATCATCACGCCGGACGCAAAACCAAGCAACGCTTTCTCAAGCTTCGGAGCGATCTTTTCTTTCATCAAAAATACCATTGCCGCGCCAAGTGTTGTTCCTATAAAAGGTATGCCAAGGGCAATCAATATATTCATATATGCCTCCTTATTTCATAGATATCCATATTATATACAAAATAACCGGAATCGGCAACAAAGAATAAAGGATTGCACGGTCAAAACCAATGCAATCCTTCCTTGGGGATTCAGATATAAGTAATAAGCATTTATTTGTTCAATTCCGTCACCAGCATCGGCAATGCACGCTCAAAGCATACGCCATACCAGTGTCCGTCGTCTGTTTTCTTAATACTGTCCACAACGAAATCAGCAGCCATCTTTGCAGCTTCGGAAATCGTCTTTCCCTGCATCATCGCACCTGTAAAAGCTGCCGCATAACAATCACCGGTTCCATGTGAGCTCTTTGGCACCTTCTCTGTGAAATAATATTCTGCTTTTTTCTCTGCGCAGTCATATACGACAACTCCGATTTTATCATCTTCGAAGCTGATGCCTTTTAAAACAATCTTCTTGCAGCCAAGCTTCGCAAGCGCCTCTAAAATCATCTGTACATACGCTTCATCCTGTCCTTCTAACCGCAGTTCACAGCCGGTCATAAATGCCGCCTCTGTGATATTCGGAAGGATAATATCTGCGCTGCCGCAGAGCTTTGCCATCTGTGCAACAAACGCATCATCAAATCCATAGTACAGGCTGCCGTTATCCGCCATCGCCGGATCCACAATCAAAAGTCCGTCTTCCTTCACAACACGTTTTTTCAGATCATACACATATTCAATCTGCGTGATACTGCCGAGGTATCCGGTATACAGGCAGTCAAACCTGATGTTTTCTTTCTCCCAGTGATCCATAATGCCAGGGATATCCTCCGTCAGATCACGGAATGTATACCCGGTAAATCCACCTGTATGTGTAGACAATACAGCCGAAGGCAGTATGATAGTTTCTACGCCACATGCCGAAATGATTGGAAGTGCGACTGTAAGGGAACACTGTCCCATACATGAAATATCCTGAATTGTCAAAACTTTTTTATCTGTCATGTTAAACACCTCTTTTTTATTTTCTCTAACTATATAGTCACTTTGACCTTGTGTAAATCTCCAATTGTAAAATATCTAAAAATGTCAGATTTACAAAAATATAAATATAGTTTATACTTTTTAAAAGAAAACATCCAATTCTATATAAAATAACGGCATTTTTATCTCACAATGCCAGAACACAGAAAAAGGAGCTTATCATGTTAACCTACTCTTTCGATAAACGCGGCGGTCAAAGCCTGTATGAATACCTTTATAACTGCATGAAAACTGACATTATAAACGGTGTTTTATCCCCAAATGAAAAGCTGCCATCCAAACGTGCATTTGCAAGCAATCACGGCATCAGTATTGTCACGGTCGAAAACACATATGGGCAGCTTGTGGCAGAAGGATACATCTATTCCAAACCCAAAAGCGGATTCTTCGTTTCCCCGATACAAAGTCAGATTGTTTCTACAAATAGTGAATCTGACCTTATTGAAGCAAAAAAAGCTTACGTTCATGACAATTCTATCAATCTGGTTTCCAATCATACAGCTCCGGAGAATTTTCCTTTTTCTATCTGGGCGAAGCTGACTCGTCAGATTTTAAGTGAGCAAAGTCCGGATCTGTTAGTGCCCCCACCTGCAGGCGGTGTACCCAAATTACGTACAGCCATTGCCAGACATCTGCACGAATTCCGTGGCATCAACGCATCCCCGGAACAGATCATGATCGGTGCCGGAACAGAATACCTGTATGGCCTGATCGTGCAGCTGCTTGGACGGGACCTTGTCTACGGACTGGAAAATCCGAGTTCCAAGAAGATCCGCAGCATCTATGAGGCGCTCGGTGTGAAGGTTGCACCGCTCGAGATGGACGAGGAGGGAATCCAATTAGATGCCCGGAACCTGACGATTCCCGACATCATCCAGATATCTCCATCCCACCATTTTCCAACCGGTATTGTAACTTCTGTAAGCCGGAGATATGGACTTTTGCAATGGGCAAATGAATCGAATTCCCGCTATATTATTGAAGATGATTTCGACAGTGAATTCCGTCTGCAGGGAAAGCCGATTCCATCCCTGTTCTCAATGGATACCACGGACAAGGTTATCTATTTTAACACCTTTACCAAAAGCCTTGCCTCCACGATTCGGATCAGCTATATGGTCCTTCCCAAGTCCCTGCTTCACCTGTATTACAACAAGCTTGGCTTTTATGCCTGTACGGTATCGAATTTCGAGCAGTATACACTTGCAGCCTTTATACGGGATCAATATTTCGAGAAACATATCAATCGTATGCGGAACCACTATCGCAGCCTGCGTGATGAGTTGATTGCAGGGTTTAGGCAAAGTCCACTTGCTGATAGGATTACAATCAGCCAGGAAAATGCAGGGCTGCATTTTCTGCTGCATATTGACAGCAAAAAAAGTGATCAGGAATTACAGGCGATGGCTCAGACACACGATATCACACTCGCATTCGTCTCCGATTATTACAGCTTTGATTTCAAATCCGATATAAGCCGGTACGACCACACCGCTATCATCAACTATTCCGGACTTAACATGGACGATATCCCGGTCGTAATCGAACGGCTCAGCAATGCCTGGAGCGATTTGCCATGATGCCTGCAGCATCATTTCAATTATTTGAACGGTTCCATATATATATTTGAAAATGTATATTTTCTTCACAAACAACAAATGTTATACTTATGTTATCTTTATACGCAAACACAAAGGAGGATATTATGTTCGCTTATAATCTCTGGCAATGGATTGCCTTTTTCATTATCTACTGCCTCATCGGATGGATCGGTGAAAGCTTATATGTATCATGGGAACACAGGAAATGGGTCAATCGTGGATTCCTGCATGGTCCGTTTCTTCCGATTTACGGATTTGGTGCTGTGATCATTCTGATCTCCACCATTCCGGTCCGCAATAACTATTTTTTAATCTTTCTGTTCGGTATGCTTGGTGCTACCTTACTTGAGTACTTTACCGGATGGGCCATGGAACAGATCTTCCACGTCAAATACTGGGATTACTCCTACGACTTCTGTAACCTGCACGGTTATATCTGTCTTGGCTGTTCTCTCACATGGGGCGTCTGCGCATTGCTTCTGACCGGGCTTGTGCATACCCCGATTGAAAAGCTTGTTTTATCCCTTCCTGCTGTACCTCTGATGGTCATCGATATCGTATTCACGGTTTATTTTATCTGGGATATGATTACATCTGCACAGGAAGCATTTGACCTGAAGAAGATCATCCTGGAAAATGAGGAAGTCCAGCGTATGCAGAAACGACTTGATGTCGTACTTGCATTTGCAGAGGATGACAAGGCAAAGTTCCAGGATTATCTGAAGGAAAAAGGATTGGAATTTAACAAGAGCAAAGAAGAACTGACCGAAGAATTCCAGAACCGGCTCCATGCAGCCAAAGATCGTGTTGATCACCGCTCCCAGAAGATGCGTAAGCATGCTACCCGTATCTTAAGCCGTAACCCGGGTTCTGTATCCTTTAAACACAAGGCTGAATTTGAATCAATCAAAGAACGCATCAACGAGCTGAAAAAAACGAAATAATCGAAATTATATAATTAAGAAACGAAAAATCCAGGCGTTCCTCTTATGAGGATGCCTGGATAAATTTTACGAATTCTTCCTGTGGAACCGGTTTCGAGAAGTAATATCCCTGAATATATTCACACTCTAAATCCGAAAACAGTTTTAACATCTCTGCTGTCTCCACGCCTTCGACTACAATCTTCATCTTCATTGCCTTGATCATATTGATTGCATTTGTCAGCACAATCCCAAGCTTCGGATTATCGTATAACTCTGTAAATGTCCAGTCTAATTTAATAATATCGAATGGTAATTTTACGATACGCTGCATATTCGAATATCCGGTTCCAAAATCATCCAAAGAAAATTTCATTCCCATGTTGGTCAGATCTTCAATATTATCCTCCAGTGCCTGTTGTGAGATGGATGCAGCTGTCTCTGTAATCTCCAGATTCAGTTGTTCCGGTCGTACACCATACCGATTTAAAATCTCCATAATATGATTGGCGAGTTTTGGCTGCATGCACTGTACCACAGACAAATTCACTTCGATATAGGACATTCCAAGCTTCTTATATTCGTCGCTTGCAATAAATGCACATACCTGTTCAAGCACGAAATCACCAATTTTGTGGATTGCTCCGCTCTTTTCCGCTACCGGTATAAATACCTCCGGTGAGATAAAACCATACTTTTCATCCTTTAGCCGGATCAAAGCTTCCGCAGAATGGAATTTTTTCTCCTTCACAGAATAAATCGGCTGGTAATATACCTCGAACCGTTTATTTGACAACGCAGATTCAATAATCGCATCCATATCGTGCATCATATCAAAATGCAATTGTTTCATCAATTCTGAAGCCACCATGATATTGCCGGTAACAGGGAGTGTCTGTAATGTATCTCCAAACGCCATCAGCGTATCCACATCCGAGACATCTTCCGGGCAATCTGCAATACAAATATTGGCAACAAAATTGACCGACATCTGGTTGATTACGAAACAGGCTTTCAAAGTACGATTTATTTCTTCCGCTATATCCGGAACATGGTCAGACGGCGTATCTTCCAACACATATCGGAATTTTCCTTGTCCCAGATAATACATTGCAGCCTTTAATTTCTTCTCTTTATCCAGACGCATCATATATTCCGAAATCCCCGCCATCACCCGCATGCATTTCCCATATCCAAGTAATTCAAGCAAGGATGCATAGTTTGTAATGTTGGCCATAATGATATGTAATGGTTTTCTCGTCATGAACGCCTGACGCATATCATCCATATACGCTGTAATTTTATTTAAGCCAGTCACTACATCCAACCGCTCTTCCGGACGTTGCAGCATCAGCGAAATAAACAACAGACCAATCGACATACAAAGCATCTCTACCAGTAATGACGGATAAAAATACTGTATAACAATGCCTGCAATCTCCGCCGCAAAGAAAATTCCCAGAGAAACGAAATATCTTCGCCGAAACATCTTCCGATGTATCCACAAATAAGTCAATCCGTAAATCAAATAAATCACTGCGCATACATATAACAGCGTAAAATATTTACCTCGCGTATATTCATACTGTGCATTGATATAAAAAATCCATTTTGTTGCCGGACTCGTCAGAATCAGTCCGGTTATCACAAGCACCGGAAACAATGGCAAAAAAGCAAGCAGCCGTTTCGCCTTGAACAAATGCCAGGTATCTGTTATTGCTACCAGATATGTAATATAAAATGGCATTTCTAAGCTATGCAGCACCAGGTATCCCATATGCGCCACATATTTGGTAAACACCTGCTGCACACCAAGATTATCCAGATGCACCGCCCAGATATCAAACAAAATTGTAAGCCATGCCACAACCAACACTTCCAAAAAAGCACGGTTCACTTTTCCCTTGATCATTCGTCTGAGAATCGTTGTTATAATCAATATGGATATAATCAACATGGCACAATAATCATAATTGACATTTTTGTAAATGACTCCCATAGCTCCTCTTCTTTCGCTTCCATATACTTCTTACATATCCGGATATAAGAAATGAACCACATCCTCTGCCCACATCTCCTGCAGGTGGTATGGATCTGTCTCCTCGTCCGTATACCACCGCATACTGACAGAATCCTCCAGATAGAAATACCCGACTCCGCACTCCGGATATCTCGCGTACCACGCCGGATACTGTTTCTGCATCACCTGCTCGGCAAGCTTCACCGCCTCGCTTTTTGCGCCATCATCAAGATATGTCCCACAGATACGCACACCTGGCGGACTTGCATGTACAAGCAGTACACTTCCATCCATACAGCGCCCCAGACTCATCCAGACATGCCCTTCCATACTGCATATATCGCCCGGTTTATAGTTTCCCTGCACCAGATACCCCCAACCGCGTGCCGCACAGGCACGTGCCATCTTCGACGCTCCGGTCACATATCCGGTCTCTCCGTTTCGGGTATGAAATACATTGTACAAAAGCCAGCCGATATAACCGGAGCAATCCACCCCATCGTGACTTTGATATCTGGTCTTGTCAAAATCATATGTTTCTGTCTGTCTTGCGGCATATTCCGCCCATCGCTTTGATACGCCAAGTGTGACAGCCTCCCTGCCAGCCCCTGCATCCTCCTGATTCCAGCCGCCGCCCCAGATATACATCGTCTGTCCAACCGGAAGCAGCGATGTCCGAAGCAGCCGTTCCATCGAAAATTCCCGCAGATGCTCCGGTGCCGGTCTGTGTAACACAAGACTTATCAAAATCCCTATTACGAAAAGCAGGATGCCTGCTGCACCCTGCCTGATGCGCGTGGAACTACTCATATGTCATCTTCTTTCATATCTATCATTCAAACATATGATAAAGTTCCTGCACAATATTACTTTCTTTTACTTACAAAGTTCTGCTACAACCGCATTGATCACCTTGCCGTCTGCCTTGCCCTTTAACTGTGGCATAACTGTCTTCATGATCATTCCCTTGTTCTTTGTAGCGATCACATCTGCACATTTCTCTGTCAGAAATGCTTTTACCTCATCCTCGCTCATCAGAGATGGCGCATACTCGTTAATGACATCGTAACGTGCCTGATACTCTGCAAGCAGGTCTCCCCGCTCTGCCGGGCAGGTATCGATCTGTTCTTTTGCTGTCTTTAACTCCTTTAAGATTACACGATCTACCAGTTCTTCCTTGATGTCATCGCGGCAGCCCTCGTCAATGGCTACCTTCTTCACTGCGGAAATCAGAGAAGAGATGGAATCCTTTCTTGCCTTATCTCTTGCCTTCATAGCGGCGATCATGTCTTTCTGTAATGTTTCTAACTGCATAATTTTATTCCTCCTGTTCAAATTTATATGGGTATGAACACACCATCCCACGGATGCTGTGTCAGGCCGTAATCACCATCCTAAAATGTGACTTCATCACATTGGGCGATTACTCCTCGTTCATCTTAGCAAGCTTCGCAGCCTGGTCCGCGGCGATACATGCATCGATAATCTCCTGAATGTCTCCATTCATAATCTTATCCAATTTGTATAATGTCAGTCCGATCCGGTGATCGGTTACACGTCCTTGTGGGAAGTTATACGTACGAATCTTCTCGGAACGGTCACCCGTACCAACCTGACTCTTACGCAGGTCTGCTTCCGCGTCGTGACGCTTCTGCATCTCGATATCCAACAGCTTTGTACGAAGCAGGGCAAACGCCTTTGCCTTATTCTGAAGCTGTGATTTCTCTGTCTGGCTGTAGATTACGATTCCGGTTGGAATATGGGTCAGACGTACCGCAGAATCCGTTGTATTGACACACTGTCCACCATTACCGGACGCACGCATGACATCGATACGGATATCCTTATCCGGGATATCAATCTCATCCACTTCCTCTGCCTCCGGAAGCACTGCTACACTGGCGGTACTTGTATGGATTCGTCCGCCACTCTCTGTCTCCGGCACACGCTGTACACGATGAACGCCACTCTCATATTTCAATACGGAATACGCACCATTTCCGGTTACCATTGCGGTTACTGATTTCATACCACCGATACCGATTTCTTCGGCTTCCATCAGTTCAACCCTCCAATGACGGCTCTCCGCATAATGTACATACATACGGTAAAGCTCTGCTGCAAAAAGCGCTGCCTCATCGCCACCGGCACCTGCACGGATCTCCAGGATAACATTTCGCTCATCGTTCGGGTCTTTGGGCAGGAGAAGGATTTTAAGCTCATTTTCGCACTGCTCAACCTGCTGTTTCGCGGAAGAAAGCTCTTCCTTCAGCATCTCGCGCATTTCTTCATCACTTTCACCTTCCAGCATGGATATGCTGTCCTCAATCGTCTGCTTGGCTTCCTTGTATTCCTGATATTTCTCTACGATCGGAGCCAGGTTTGCCTGCTCCTTCATCAGATTCTTAAACCTCTCTGCATTGCTTGCCACATTCGGATCCGAAAGTTCATTTTGTAATTCGTCCAGACGGGCTACCAAATCCTCTAATTTATCAAACATGTTTTTATCCTCCAACTATTTTTCTATCTCAATATACCCATTCTATGCGCCAGACATCTAATATTTATCCGATTATATACGCCATAAGGATTGTCTGGCTGCTTCAGTCAAATCAGGTATCTTATTATGTATTTTCTCTTATACGAGTGCAGGATACCGCGCCGTAACGATCCGGTCAAATCCCGCATAATCTTTCATTCCCTCTATATCCACATATCCGTTTTCTACAAGGAATCCCCGAACAGCGTCCAGCTGATCCTGTCCGATTTCAAACAGTATATATCCATCTTCATATAGATACTCCCTCGCTTCCCTAATTATCTTATCATAAAAATACAATCCATCCGCTTTTCCGTCAAGTGCCAGATGCGGCTCAAAATCACACACCTCTGCCATGAGCTTTGGAATCTCATCCGTCCGGATATACGGCGGATTCGATATTATCATATCATATTTTTCTTCAATCTGCGCAAATAAATCGGTCTGTATCACCATACAATCTGCCTGTAACCGCTCCAGGTTCTTCTTCGTAAGAGTGATTGCCGCATCCGAAATATCCGCAAGGTCAACCGCTACAGCCGGAACAAGCTTTGCTACACTGATTCCGATACAGCCACTCCCACAGCACATATCTAACACACGCAATTTCCTGTCTCCGGTTTGTTTCCGTTTTTTCTCTATAAGCTTTTTTAGTCTCTCACATGCCTGTTCCACGAGAAGCTCCGTCTCCGGTCTTGGGATCAGCACTTCCGGTGCTGTTGCAAACTCCATCCCCATAAATTCCTGTGTTCCAAGAATATACTGACACGGCTTATGCGTCATACGTTCCGTGACATAGGCATGAAGCTTCTGCGCCTGTTCCTCTGTCGCATCCTCTGCCATACGCAGAATCAGTGTCGAATATGTACAGCCTGCCACATCCATCGCAAAAAGCCGGATATCGCTGTCCGCCTCCGGAATGTCTGCCTGTCTCAGACGCTCTAATTCTTCCTTCATCAATGCCTGCCACGTCATAGTTTTCCTCATTTCTTACTCTTTGCCTGTTCTTCCAGATATGCCCGCCAGTCCAAAACTGCCTCCACCGAAGCGATTGCAACCTCGACCATATCCTCCGTCGGCTCTTTCGTTGTCAGTCTCTGGATCAGAAGTCCCGGTTTACTCAAAATATTTGCAATCCACGAATCACTGTTTCCTGCAAACCGTATAAATTCATAAGAAATTCCTGCAATCAGCGGAACAAGCAATACACGCAGCAATAACCGCAGCCACATCGCATCTACCGAAATGCACATAAATACTAAAATACTTACGATCATAACAATGAACAGAAAGCTCGTTCCGCATCGTTTGTGGAACCGGGACGCCTGCATGACATTCTCCACCGTCAGTGCATGTCCATGCTCCAAGCAGTTGATTGTCTTATGTTCCGCACCATGGTACATATAGGTTCGTTTAATCTCCTCCATGCGGGAGATTGCAATGACATATCCAAGAAAAATAATCAGCCGGATCACACCCTCGATGAGCCCAATCAGAACATGATTTTTTACCACATCGTCGAGCAACGATGCAATCCACGCCGGAAGCAACATGAAAAGTCCGATCGCAAGCACAATCGAAAATGCAACTGTTCCAGCCATCTCCGCTTTCTCTGCCCGAGCCTCCTGTTCCTTCGTCTTCTCTTTCTTCTTTTTCTTTTCCTTTATCGGTGTATCTTCTTCCTCATCTTCAAAAAACTGTGCCGAATACATCAGTGTCTTTACACCAATGACCAGAGACTGCACAAAATTATATACACCACGCACAATCGGAATATTACAGATTGCCGGTCGTTCCGACGTTCCTGCACACGCATTTACTTTTACATCTATTTCTTTATCTGGTTTGCGAACCGCTACCGCATACCGGTTATTGTTACGCATCATCACGCCTTCCATAACCGCCTGTCCGCCAATATTAATTCTGCTCATAATTCTCCTGTCCTATACATAAGAAAATAGGCTTGCTACATATCGTAACAAGCCTATTCCATGTCTTCTCAGTATTATGCCTGAACGCCGTACTTACGGTTGAACTTATCGATTCTACCACGAGCCTGAGCAGCCTTCTGCTGACCTGTGTAGAATGAATGGCACTTTGAACAAATTTCAACATGGATATCTTCCTTAGTTGAACCTGTCACGAACTCATTACCACAGTTACAAACAACCTTTGCCTGATAATACGCTGGATGGATTCCTTCTCTCATTTCTTTCACCTCTTAAAATATACTTGCTGCCATGTGCTAGACATAGCAGACTATTCATTACACAACATACGGATTTTATCATACCATATCAAGAAATTCAAGCATTTTTTGATATTTCTTGTAAATTCAGGTATTTCATATAAATATTCATATACGTTTATCTTATAAATTTCACTTTTAACAAGGATATTTTTATCTTCTGCCATACGGCAAAATCTTCTTTGCCATCTCGATAAATTCCCGGTTATTCTTCGTTCTTGCGAACAGTTTGAGAATCTCATCTGTAAATTCCTCTGATTTTGCAGAGGTTAATGCCTTGCGAATCATATTGACCGTCTCCTGCTCTGCCGGTGTCAGCAGAAGATCATCCCGTCTCGTACCGGACTTTGCAATATCAATAGCCGGGAAGATACGCTTCTCGGATAATTTCCGGTCAAGCACAAGCTCCATATTACCGGTTCCCTTGAATTCCTCGAACACAACATCATCCATACGGCTTCCGGTCTCTACCAGTGCCGTTGCAAGAATTGTCAGGCTTCCGCCCTCCCGCATATTACGTGCAGCACCAAAGAAGCGCTTCGGCATATGCAACGCTGCCGGATCAAGACCACCGGATAATGTTCTACCGCTTGGTGGTACTGTCAGATTGTACGCCCTTGCAAGTCTTGTGATACTATCAAGCAGGATTACAACATCCTTGCCATGCTCGACCAGACGCTTTGCACGCTCGATTACCATCTCTGATACACGCTTATGATGATCCGGAAGCTCATCAAATGTCGAATAGATAACCTCAACATTTTCACCTTCGATAGATTCACGGATATCGGTTACTTCCTCCGGACGCTCATCAATCAGGAGCACAATCAGATGCATATCCCGGTTTCTTGTGCTGATACTTTTTGCAATTGCTTTCAATAAGGTTGTCTTACCTGCCTTTGGAGGCGATACGATCATACCTCTCTGTCCTTTTCCGATTGGTGAGAGAAGATCTACGATTCGGATAGCTACCGGTGCCCCTGTCTCATCGAGTGAGATTCTCTCATTCGGGAAGATTGGTGTCAGTTCCTCGAACGCCTTCCTCTTTGCAGCCATCGATGGCAGATATCCATTTACATGACGGATAAACAACAATGCCGAAAACTTCTCTCCCTGTGTCTTATTCCGCACAGGTCCTCCGATCACATCACCCTTTTTCAATCCGAATTTACGAATCTGTACCGGTGACACATAGATATCACGATCACCCGGCAGGTAGTTTGCGCTACGGATGAATCCATAGCCTTCACCGAGAACCTCCAGAATACCATTTGCCTCCGATCCGCTATCCAGCTTTGGATTGTATTCCTGTCCATCAAATATCTGGATCTCCGGTTCTGTCTCGCCTTCCTCCGGTTCAATATTCCGAAGCTCCTGATAATTTTCAGCCGGATTGCGCAACTTATTCGCCTGTCTTGTATCCGGACGGACTTTCGCCATCTCCTGCGTCTTACGCTCTTCTACTTTCTTTTGTTCTGCTTCTTTTTTCTTTGTTGCCATCATCTTCTCCATATTCGTAAGAAGTTCGGCAAGTTCGGCTTTCTTCAGTGTGGAAATATTCCGGATTCCTTTTTCCTTTGCATACTCCCGCAGCTGTGCCAAAGACATTTTCTGAAATTCCATATAGTCTCCTTTTTCTTGTTGGGTTATAATTATAAGTTAATATGTTCTTATTTTTCTAGTTTCTGGTTTTGGGGCATCTCACCGAAAAATGAAGTGATACTTACTACCTATAGAAAATCTTATTTTATCTTAGCACACTTATTTCAAATCGTAAACCTTTTCTTTGTTTTTTTCTTGATTTTTATTAAGCAATAGCGTAAAGTAAGACACACATGGGAGGAATTTATACATATGGAAAACCTATTGCTTTACAAATTGATGATTTTATATATGCTTGACCGCACAGACTATACAATGACGAATTCCCTGATTTCTGATTTTATTGTCGGGAAAGAATATACATCTGTTTTTAATCTGCACGAATCGCTGAGCGAACTGATCAACGATTCATTTATTTCCACCGATACAATCCGCGATACGATTCATTACAAGATCACAAGCGCCGGAGAGGAAGCGCTCTCCTATTTCGAGAACCGGATTCCATACGCAATCAAGGAGGACATCCTGCAATACTTAAAGACAGAACGAATCAAGGTAAAGAATGAATCCGAGATTTATGCAGACTATTATAACCGCGACGCCAACTGGTATACGGTACAGTGCATCATCAAAGACCGGAAAGATACCCTGATTGATCTGAAATTCGACGTTCCAACAAAAACACAAGCCGAAACTATTTGCAACAACTGGCGTTCCAAAAGTTCCGGCATATATGAATACCTGATTAATCAGCTATGGACATCGAAGTCGAAATAGAATCTTCAATCAGATTCCAGATCTCCTCTTTTCCCTGTTTTGAAACAGCGGAGAAGGGGATTATTTTTGTTTCTTTTCCGCATCCAAGCTTTTCACGAATCACTTTTATGTTTTTGTCTTTCTGACTCCGTTTGATCTTATCTAACTTTGTCGCTATAATAACCGGTTCGTACCCATTCGCAACAATCCAGTTATACATTGTAACATCGTTTTCTCCCGGCGCATGGCGAATATCGATCAAAAGCAAAACCGCTTTCAACTGTGTAGATGCATGCAGATAACGTTCGATCATCTTCCCCCATTTGTTACGAATCTCCTGCGATACCTTCGCATATCCATAACCTGGCAGGTCTACAAAATACAAATCCTTATTAATGTTGTAGAAATTGATCGTCTGTGTCTTGCCGGGCGATGCCGAAGTCCTCGCGAGCGATTTCCGGTTGAGTAAACCGTTGATCAGCGAAGACTTTCCAACATTTGATTTGCCCGCAAATGCAATCTCCGGGAATGTATTATCCGGCAATTTACTCGTAATGCCGCATACTGTTTCTAATTCTGCTGATTTGATCACCATTACGCAATTGAATCCTCTTGCTTTATCCGCTTCCTTGAAGCGTTCTTCTTCGTTCTAGGTTCATCTGAGCGTTCGATCACAGGTCCTGAGATACCATCTACCATATCCTTTGTGATACGACAGCTTACAACGGTATCATCCGAAGGGATCTCATACATCTGTTCCATGATCGTCTTCTCGATGATTGCACGCAATCCTCGTGCACCAGTCTTTCTTGTCATCGCTTCCTTCGCAATCTCACGCAGGGCATCCTCATCGAAGATCAGCTCCACGCCATCTAACTCGAACAGCTTCTTATACTGCTTGCAGATAGAACTCTTCGGCTCTGACAGAATCCGTACCAGCGCATCCTCATCCAGCAGATCCAATGTAACACTGACCGGAACACGTCCGATAAACTCCGGAATCAGACCATATTTAACGAAATCTTCCGGCAGTACCTGCTTCAATATCTCGCCAACCTTCTTATCGGAAGAACGGTCTGCAATCTCTGCATTAAATCCGATGGATTTCTTACCGATTCGATTCTCGATAATCTTCTCCATTCCCTCAAATGCACCACCACAGATAAAGAGAATATTCGTTGTATCGATTTGGATAAACTCCTGCTGTGGATGCTTTCTTCCACCCTGTGGAGGAACCGATGCAACCGTTCCCTCAATAATCTTTAAGAGTGCCTGCTGTACTCCTTCACCCGACACATCTCTTGTGATAGATACGTTCTCAGATTTCTTTGTAATCTTATCGATTTCGTCAATATAGATAATGCCATGCTGTGCGCGCTCGATATCATAGTCAGCCGCCTGTATCAGTTTCAATAAGATATTCTCTACATCCTCGCCGACATATCCCGCCTCTGTCAGTGCCGTTGCATCTGCAATCGCAAACGGAACATTCAAAAGCTTCGCAAGTGTCTGTGCCAGATATGTCTTACCGGATCCCGTTGGTCCAATCATAATGATATTGCTCTTCTGAAGTTCAACATCGAAATCCTTCTCTGCCAGAATACGCTTATAATGGTTGTATACAGCAACCGATAACACTTTCTTCGCCTGTTCCTGTCCGATTACATAATCATCAAGAAACTCCTTGATCTCCTTTGGTTTTAAGAGATTGATCTCCGATTCGGAAGGCTCGTTATCAAATTCATCCTGTATGATTTCCGAACAGATCTCGATACACTCATCACAGATATATACATTTGGTCCGGCAATCAGCTTACGCACCTGTTCCTGTGACTTATTACAGAACGAACATCTTACCTTTTTCTTATCGTCTACACGATTTGCCATTCTAATTATCTCCTAACTAAGGTGACACCCTATCTATTAAACTTCCTTGCAGTTCTCACCCAGGAATTCCAGTGCCTTTCTGGAAGCGATATCCTTCTTGATATTCTCCATCTCAGGTGCACCGATCATATCCTTGAGTTCTTCCGGCTTCATCTGATACTGTGTAGCCATATCCTGAATCTCAGCATCTACATCATCATCGCTTACAACGATGTTTTCTGCTGCTGCAACTGCCTCAAGTACAAGACTTGTCTTGATTCTTGCGATTGCATCCGGCTTCACACGCTCTAAGAACTCTTCCTTTGTTGTTCCCATAAGCTGGAGATACTGCTCCATCTGAAGTCCCTGATACATCATTCTCTGAGACATCTCATTTACGATTCTCTCCTGATTGTACTTGATCATAGCTTCCGGAATCTCAACCTCAGCTGCTTCAGCGATCTTCTCTACAACCTTAGACTGTTTCTCGCGCTTTGCCTGCTCTTCCTTCTTTACTTCCAATGTCTTCTTCTTATCTTCCTTGTACTCAGCAAATGTCTCGAAAGAAGATACATCACTTGCGAACTCATCATCAAGCTCTGGAAGCTCTAATGCAGAAATTGCAAGAAGCTCTACCTTGAATACTGCCGGCTTACCCTTCAGCTCATCTACATGATACTCTTCCGGGAATGTTACATTCACATCGAACTTATCGCCGATGTTCTTACCAACGATCTGATCCTCGAATGTATCGATGAATGAGTGTGAACCAAGTGTAAGCTTGTAGTTCTCGCCCTTACCGCCTTCAAATGCAACGTCATCTACAAAGCCTTCGAAGTTGATTGTAACTTCATCGTCCATCTGTGCTGCTCTGTCTGTTACGTCGATCTTTCTACCGTTCTCCTTCTGATCCTTGAGGATCTCTGCCATAACGTCCTCGTCTGTTACAGTCGTGTCGATCTTCTCGATCTCAACGCCCTTATACTCACCGATCTTGATCTCTGGCTTTACAGCTACAGTAGCTGTGAAGATGAAATCCTTACCCTTCTCGATCTGTGTTACATCGATCTCCGGGTTAGATGTAATCTCTTCTTCGCAATTTTCAAGTTCCTTTGGATAATACTCATTTATAAGCTGATTTGCAGCGTCTTCGTAGAATACAGCAGGACCGTACATCTTCTCGATAAATGCCTGTGGTACTTTGCCCTTACGGAATCCAGGTACAGAGAACTTACCCTTCTGCTTGTTATATGCTGTTGCAACTGCCTTTGTAAACTCCTCTGCCGGTACTGTGATTGTCAACTTCGCCATGCTTCCGTCTAATTTTTCTACTGCTAAACTCATTTGTTTTTTTCCTCCTTAACTTACAACGCCTACGATACCTGTAAGCACTATTCTCTGCATTATATCATAAGATTTTTCGCAAGTCTATATTTTACGCAAAAAAACCGTTCAAAAAAGAGCTTGTTTCTATATCTTATGCGATAACGTTATCCATTATCACTGATATAGAAACAAACTCCCTTACGTGGTCTTACTTTACATCTGTCTTAAGGTAAGATTACTTACCAGACATCTGCTGCTCCTGCTTCTTGATCATCTGTCTGACCATCTCGCCACCGATAGAACCGCTCTCACGGGAAGTAAGATCTCCGTTATAACCCTGCTTCAGGTTTACACCGAGCTCATTTGCTACTTCCATCTTGAACTTGTTCATAGCATCCTTAGCCTCTGGTACGCTTGTTGTGTTTGAGTTCTTCATAATCAGTTACCTCCATAATTTGATTTAAGACATGTTTGTCTTACTCTTATTATGTTCGATATGCGAAGAACTATAACTGTCAATTATTAGAAATTTATTGTCCTTTTTTCTTCTTCATGATGAGAACAATTCCTGCACCTGCAAATGCAAATGCACAGACAAGCAATACGATCGGCGTTGCATCTCCAGTCTTTGGAGAACCGGATGCGCCCATATAAGTATACTTTACAGGGTTCTTCGAAGTATTCTGTCCGCCGTTGTTTCCGTTATTGCTGTTATTTCCCGGTGTCACCGTTGTGTTCTGCGTTTTATCGTTTCCGTTAACGTCCGTACCGCCGTTATTGTTCCCCGGCTGCTCCGTCGTACCCGGATTTTCGGTTGTATCCCCCTTCTTTGTTGAATAGAACCATGCAAGAATTACCATATCCTTTGAGACATTCGAGTAATCCTGATCCCATCCTTCAAATGTATATGTATAATCCTTGGTCGGCGTCTTCGTCGGTGTACCTTCCGGAGGTGTTGCAGAAGCACCTTCTTCTACAGTCTCTGTCTTCAGGACTTTTCCATCTCCGTCCTTCCATACAACCGTGTAAGTCTTTGGCTGTGTCACACGGTACAACGCGTAAGTTGAGAAACGGTCTGTGTTGATGATTACATAATCATGTGTCAGTGTCGCCTCACTCGCATCCGTCCATGTCTTGAATGTATAATCAGTACCCTCTGCATGCAGCGATGCCACCTTGATATTCTGTCCGGCCAGATCTTCCAATGGGAAGGAGATTGTGACTGGATCATACAGTCTTGTCAGATTCTGTGAATACTCTAAGTTTCCAAGTTCATTATATACATTTTTTACAATGTATAACCGAATATAACGTACAATCTCTGTCTGGCTGCCAAGCTTATCTGCAAAAACACCTTTTTCTTCGGATGTCACATCATTCACTTTGATGTAACTTGCATGCAAGGCAATATCAATCCGTCCGCCATTTTGAACGATGCGTAAATCATCATCTGTCACATTTCCCTTATAATAGCTGTTGTTGTAGATCTTATCCAGACCATCTACAGCGATTTCAACATCACTGTCATCCAACACAACATCGGTAGACAAACCCGAAAGCACAAAATTGATTCCACCTGTTGTTGAATAGGTTTCCGGATATGTGATCATACCACCCGATACTGTCACAGATACTTCTTTCGACAAAGTGCCGTTTGTTGCAACAATACGATAAGTTCCATCAGATACACCTGTAAACATATACCGCGTGTTGTCAGCACTTGTTACAATCTCACCACCGACTACCGTATTACCGCGATACAGGTTGATGTAGATTGGCTTATCCTTCACATCATCCGGCAACGAATCATTATAGACTGCCGTACCATAGATCGTAGTTGTTGAGTTTCCAGACAAGGTCTTAAAACTTCCTTCGATTACTCTTGTCTCGGAAGAATTTTCTGTTGCTGCATGTACACGGTAATTATATACCGTATCCGGTGTCAGCTTGCTGAAATTGTAGATCATCTCAATTCCGCTTGCCGTGTCTGTCTTGTTGACAAGTACCGTATCATAGCTTGTCTCCGTTGCTTTCTTGTATTCGATATAACACTGCTTCTTCGACAATGGATTTGTTCCCTGAATCACCTGTGTCTCGATATGTGCTGCCGTATTTGTAATTGCTGTTACCGGTGTTACCTCCAGACCAAGCGGCTCAAAGCTTACCTCTGTAGACTTATTACCTGCATTATCATACGCAACGATCGTATAAGTTGCACTGCCATCTGCCTTGAAGCTTCCCTTTGCCACGCCATCTGTATCCGTTACCGATACAGCGTTGCCATTCACAAGCACCCGGTCAGTATCTACGCCACTGATCAGATCAATCGCCTGGAAGTTGATTGTCACATTACCATCTGTATCAACCACAGAATCTATGATTTTCACATTTGGTCCTTCAATATCTACCTTTGCATCCTCAGAAGCGGTATCACTCTGACAGCCTGCTTCGCTGACCGCCCAGGCTTGCACTGTCACATCGCCCTGTCCTTCCAGTGCAAATGTATGGCTCTCTCCCGTAAAACTATCCTGCGACTCATGCTTTCCACTTGCATCTGTATAAATCACTTTGTAATATGTCTTGACCGGAACCTTATCACTTGTTTCCGTTGTTGACTTGATTGTTACCTTTGGCTTATCCTCGATCAACCAGCCTGCATTTCCAATCGCACCATTATCGCCCTTCGCGATTGATACGCTTGGCTTGTCTGGTCTCTCCGAAGAAATATGACTGTAGGTTACCTGCTCGGTAGACTGATTACCTGCAATATCCGTTACAACTAAGATATAGGTTCCACTCTCTGTTACATCATAGCTTTCTGTCCAGCTCTTCGCGCCAGCGGCAGACCATGTCTGGATCGGCTCACTGCCTGTGCTATCCTTGTACAGTGCGATGCTGTCAATACCACTTTCCAGCTCGCCCTCTGTCGCTTCCATCGTAATCGTGACATCGGACTGGAACTGTGTCTGGCTTTCTCCATCATCAGACAATGTCACTGCCGGCTTGATACCATCAAAGAGGAATGGTCCCTGTTTCTCCACATCAACTGTATTGCCTGAATTATCCTTCACAACTGCTGAAATATAATATTTACCCGGCGTATAATCATTTGATGCCTCACCCGTGATGATCTGGTGGAATGTATAGTCTGTAATCTTTGCATCCTTTGTCACATTGACACCATACGCAGATGTCGTAGCTGTCACGGTTGTACTAGGTGTCTCAACCGTCCACGCGACTGCATCCAGACCACTGTCAATATCAGTTGCTGCAATTGCTGCATCCAAGGTATTGTACCACTTATCTGTCAGAGCCGCTTCTCCATTTCCCTGTACATTCAAAGTAGCAGTCGGAGGTGTTTCTTCGACCATCCACTCATAATACTTATCCGTCAGACTTGCATCGGTATTTGTTGTATAGCATACCAGCTTTGTATGTGCAGATTCCTTCTGCTTCGTATCGGTTGCCCATACAACCAGCTGTCCGGCATAGCCGTTTCCTACCAGAAGTGTTGCTTCGTATAGACCGTTTCCTTTCGATACCATCTTCGTCTGCGTCATTGTCGTCGGAACAGTGGCCGCATCCTCACCCGCAAAATAATAATACAGATAATCACAAGGACTTTCGTCTGAACGGTATGTAACCGTTAGTGTCATACCTGTGACATTGTTCTGTGAATGATAATATGAACCAAATCCAAGCTGATTTACAAAGCCTGCCGGTTCTACCGTATGGCTTACATAAACCGGAATCTTTGTATCTACTACGATTGTCTCTTTCACTGTATAGATGGTAGAGATTGCATCGGTTGTCGAATTATACAGCTGGAACCGGATATTCGTATATGTACCATCCGCCGTAATACCTGCGGACTGACTCTTGAACAGTGCTTTCGCCTGTGCACGTGTCATCGTATCAGAGATATCCACTTCGCCATCACTCAGGATTCGAACCATATCATATCCGTTCGTTGCCATGATCGTATAGCTCGGATAATATCCGCCGACTGCTGTCTCTTTGACAGTGAAATGTCCATCAGAGCTTTCTCTTGTCACCGAGAATTTCGGTGGATTTGCAACAACCACCTCATAGTTTCCGTTGCTTGCGAAGGTTGGACGGATATAATAATATGCATTTGCCGGACTACTGTAAATCTTACGGTTTGTCTCCCATGCATCCTTATTATTCAGTCCAAGATATCTTGTCATAAATGCATTCGGATCTGCCTTATATGCATTCTGCTCTTCGTTATTATTTCCCTGTGCAATATTATCTGGATTCGTAATCGTCAGTGTACAGTCCGGACTATCCTGTCCAAATAATACAGAATCCACATCGTATGCAACCTCTACGTTCAGGGTACGCTTCGTTACGCTGGCTGCATTTGCCACATCAAGGTGCCCTTCTTCTACATTCAGTAACTCATAGCAGTTTGCATTTTTTCCGGATAGCTTTGGTGATGTGAGACGGATTGTCTTTCCGGTACCAACATCCTTACCCTTCACGCTTCCTGTATCCAGCATCTTCGCGGTTGCATCAAAGGTTACCTGAATCGTATCGCTCGTGATACAATCCGGTACACTACCGTCCTGTGCTGTAACAGACGCTGTCGTCTGCACCTGGATGGTATCTGAGTTATCATATACCTTTGTCAAAGTTCCTCCCGTGGAAGCATCCTTGACCTCACCAATGATAACCGGAAGCTTTTCAACGGCAAACACAAGATGGAAGGTTGCTGTCTTGCTTTTGTCGTTTGTATCTGTGACCGTAAATGTATAGCTCTGTGCATCCGTTGTCACATTTTTCGGTGTACCTGTTATCGTATAAGAGTTTGCCGATTCATTCACAGAAAGTCCATAGGTACCCAGTCCAGTTGTAACTGCCTGCATACCATTTGTAAACTGGATAGACTCGCTCACTGCACCATCCTTTTTGTACTTTGCCGTAATGACATGGTTCATTGCTGTACCGTACATGCCTGTCACAGCCGCATCACTGCCATCCACCTTATTGCCATCGACATACAACTCGATTTCCTTATATTTCCACTGGCCAATCAGCTTAACTGGTGCAACATTTGTTTCATCTTTTAGCTCACCATTTTCTTTTACCAGTCCACTCTCGATCGTCGCTGCCATCGTTGCTGTCTGGGATGGATCAATAATCGTATCAGTGCCCTCGATCTTCCAGCCTGCAAAATAATATCCCTTGTTATTGATATAAGTTGCTTCGTCCAAAGACAAAATAGATACCACATCACCATATGCAAACGGTGCACTATCTTCTACTGCTCCAGCAGCCTTTACCGGATCAAGCACACCGACAACTGACGAATCATACAACTGATATGTCAGCTTCATATCCTTGATTGGCTCCCAGCCTGCCTTCACCGTGATCGTGTTCGTGTGGACATCCGAAGACTTCACCTCGATGTTCTGACCGATTGTCTTGTCTCCAAGGCTGATATACTTATATCCTCTCTTATAAAAATGATAGGTTTCGTCTGATCCCGGTACTGCAAATGACATTACCTGTTCCACATTACCGGTATCTGTCTCATTTGTCGGTATCTTGACACTTGCTACATCTCCCTGATCACCACAATCAGAAAATGCGAGTGTATATGCAGTTCTTGTAATCTTTACGAATACCTGATACGTTCCATTTTCTGTCGTTGTCATCTGATTGCCAGCAATTGGTATTGTACACTGTGCATCACTGTACAGTTTTCCGTCTGTTGTAAAATAATTTGCATCCAGTCCAAATCCCTGCAGAATTTCTGCATTATCGTTCATCAAAGTAATGGTAGAGTCTGCAACTGCACAAGCCTTTGAAAATCCGGCAATTGTCTGAGATGAGGTTGTATATGCATAGTATGTAACATTTGCTGTTTCTGCATCGGCTGCTCCATCGTCAACGGCATCGGCATTCCCATCTGCATCAAGCAGCTGAATTGGATCATTTACGAGTTCCTCGTCACTCATAATGCTCGTTGCATCCGTCGCGGTATTTGTCAGTGCCGTATTCGCATCATCGCCGTTATTCACAGCGGATGACGTCAGGAAGAGCGACTGCGTAATAAGCAGTGCCACTACCATAATGGATGCGACCATCTTCTTGCCGTTTCCACGTCCCCAGCATATTGCATGGGATATTGCCGTCACAATAGCAACCAAAGCAAGCATCGGATAGACTAATATCCGGTGTTTCTTTCCAATCTCCAATAATTTACTTACCAGCTTGTCTTTCAAGTTCATACTTACACCTCTCTGTAACCATACATTCTTATATATATATCGTCATTTATGCCATAACTAGTTATACTTGTCCGTAATTATAATTTATTGTAACACACTGGTATATAAATTCAAATAGTTTTTATAAAATTTTCTACAAAATATAGGGGTTGCGAATGAAAAAATAACTTATTTTGTATTTAGGTGCTGGCCAAAGCTCCTTTTACTAATGAAACCACGCCTGTTTCCAGAGTGGGACATAAGAACCGTCTAAGAAAGACGCCTGATTCTGGTTGAGATACGCAAGTTCCTTCTGATACTCACTGATCGTCATACCTTTGTGATAGAAAGGCTGTTCCTCTACCATCGCCGGATTCATCAGCTCCGCATACACGATCGGCTTCCGTTCTCCACCCTCGCTATTGAATTGTTGTTCTCCCATGAAGTTCCTCCTTCCATACCCTATTTTCCGAAGGCCGCCAAACAACCTTCTAATAAAATAATATAGACTCCTTCCGGATATTTCAAGAGAAAAAGCAAAATGCTACAAATTGTAGCATTTTTATGTAAACTAAAAGGGCACCAGCTGTAAACGGCACCCTTTTTTGTTCTTATTTCTGATTGTCTGGCATCTTCCGGAGATATCTGACAACATCCGTCTGTCATTACTCCGGATACACAAGCCGCTCCTCGGAAATGTTCTCAAGCACCTCCGTCAGATACTTCTTACTCAGATATTTCGCCATCGGCAGGTTCATGTCGAGATAGTTTCCGCAATCCCGTGCACACGCACCCGGCACTTCTCCCTCGAACTCACTCATAAATGTATAAAGCTCTTTCAGCAACGGCACGATATCCTTCGACTCATACTCGCCTGCCAAGATCAGATAGAATCCCGTCCGGCATCCCATTGGTCCGAAATAGATGATCTTCTCTCCGTAGTCCTTATGATTCCGAAGAAATGTTGCTGCCAGATGTTCAATTGTATGCACCTCTGCTGTGTTCATCACCGGTTCATAATTCGGTCTGGTCATACGCAGATCAAATGTTGTAATTACATTTCCGCCGACGTTATCTTTTCTTGACACATACACGCCCGGGAGTAAATTCAGATGATTGACTGTAAAGCTTGCTATTTTCTCCATGTTTTCTTCCTTCTTTCTTAATACCCTTCCACAATAGCCTGCACAAGCTTCACGCTGTGCGCGATTGCCTTCGCCTCAAAGGTTGGATAATCTTCGGTTGCACTGTCATCCGCCTTGTCTGAGATCGCACGGATGATCAGAAATGGAATCTGATTTAAGTACGCAGCCTGTGCAATCGCAGCGCCTTCCATCTCGGTACAATCCCCTGCAAATGTATTCAGGATAAATTCTTTCTTCGCCTTATCAGAGATAAACTGATCGCCACTGACCACGCGTCCTTCAAATACATGAATATCCGGGTTCACGCGCTCGCAGCATTCCTTCGCCAGCTTGCGCAGCTTCTCATCTGCAACAAATGTCGATGTCTCCATCCGTGGAATCACACCCGGTTTATATCCAAAGCCGGTCGCATCCATGTCATGCTGCAACGCATCGGTCGAAAGTACGATATCTCCGATATCAATCTTCGCGTTTAAACTTCCAGCGATTCCTGTGTTGATCACGGCATCAACATGATACCGGTCGCACAGAATCTGTGTGCAGATTCCAGCATTGACCTTTCCGATTCCGGAGCGGACAACGACGACATCCTTGCCGTTCATCGTTCCTTTATAGAATTCCATAGATGCCTTTGTCTCGACTGTAACATCCTGCATTGTTTCCTTTAATTTTGCAACTTCTTCATCCATTGCGCCGATAATTCCGAGCATTTTTGTTCCTCCTTAATATACCAATATAATTGCAAAACGGATATTTCTATCTTCCATATTTATATTTGAAATCCAATTCTATGCGATGTATTGAAACTACGAATTACTAAATCTGTTTATCTTCCAGAACATTAAGTAATTCTAAGTTCCAAACATATGCATATTCTTGAATTTCAAATTATAAATGCGGAAATACACATGTCCTGTTTTGCAATTATATATTTTCTTCCTCTTACTAAAAATGTGCGAGAGATTCTCTTGCATTTTCAATTTTGTTGCATAGACTTTCGTAGATGGTTGTGATTCCGGTATCGTTGTAGGATGCTTCTGGCAGGTCTGCAACATAGAATTCGTTCAGAATATACATTGCCAGCTCCTGCAGCTTCTCGCCACGGCCACTCTGCTTATGTTCCACCATCTTCTGTCCCGCCATGCGTATAAGCGCATGCCATGCTGTGACAAATTCGCGGTTTTTCTCCGGGCATCGCAAACAGGTCCACTTTTTAACCTTGATCTTCGCAAGGTTCTTCTTGGCACATTCGCCTGTCTGTAAGAAATAGGAGAACTCTCCCTTCTCATCATAGACTCTTCCAAGCGGGAACAACCGGCAGATTCCCGGTCGCACATCATGAATCCGGCACCGCCCATTTGCATCAAGATAAGCGCAGCGATCCTGTCCTTTCATGCTGAGATTTGGCAGAATCAATCCATCCACGATATTCAGCTCCACATTTCCGGTTGCAAGGAGCTGTTCAAACGTCAGCTTCGTTCCCTCCGAAAAATTCTTTAGCAGCCAGATATCATACGGATCCAAGATGATAGAATTTCCCATGCCTGTACAGCATTTGAAACAGCCATCACACCCATCCGTATCCGCTTTCACCATATCATTTTCTCTGTAAGTCCGTCCATCGGATATCTCTTCCAGACTACATTCGCGTATCATATGTAACTCCTTTTTCTGTAACTTTTTCCACGATTCGATAATAGCATAAAATTTATAATCTTATCAACAAAAACTTAAAAAGGAAAAATCATTAAATACTTCCCTCCACAACCTAACAATAAGCTTCCGGGATGGTTTTTTCTGCTCACTTTCTTCCTCCCACGCCCAGTTTTCCCCCCGCAACCTAGCGATAAGCTTCCGGAGTGGGTTTTCTAACTTGCTTTTCTCTTCCTACGCCCACGCCGTGGGTTTTTCCACTTGCTAATTTCTCTTCACGCCCAGTTTTCTCCCCGCGACCTATCGATAAGCTTCCGAGGTGGGCTTTTAGGCTTGTTTTTCTCTTCCTACGCCCATGCCGTGGGTTCTTCCGCTTGCTAATTTCTCTTCGCGCCCAGTTTTCTTCCCGGCACACACCAACAAGCTTCTGTTTTGTGTTTTCCAGCTTACTTTTCTTCCTAAAAACACACGACATGTGTTTTTTTGCTTACTTTTCCTCTCGTACACACACTTTTCTTCCCGGCACACACCAACAAGCTTCTGTTTTGTGTTTTCCCGCTTGCTTTTCTTCCTAAAAACACACGACATGTGTTTTTTTGCTTACTTTTCCTCTCGTACACACACTTTTCTTCCCACGATCAGTTTTCTCCCCACAACCTATCGATAAGCTTCCGGGGCGGAGGTTTTCCGCTTGCCAATTTCTGCATGACGGCGTATTGCACAAAAAACCACCGCATACCTTACGATACACGGTGGTTCTAAACTCTTATTTACTATTTACTTTCGCAAATAATCAGATTACTTTGCAGCAAGTTCAGCCTTGATAGCCTCTGTCAGTGCTGGAACGATCTTGTTCAGATCACCAACAACACCATAATCTGCTACATCAAAGATTGGAGCGTCTGGATCCTTATTGATTGCAATAATGATATCAGACTCTTCCATACCAGCTACGTGCTGGATTGCTCCTGAGATACCGATTGCGAAGTAGAGCTGTGGACGTACAGTCTTACCTGTCTGACCAACCTGAAGCTCCTTTGGCTTCCAGCCTGAATCTACAACGGCACGTGAGCATGAAACCTGTCCGCCAAGTACGTCTGCAAGATCCTCCAAAAGCTTGAAGTTCTCAGCAGAACCAACACCACGACCACCAGATACAAGAATCTTTGCATCCATGATATCCTTGATGTCTGAAACAGCCTTAGAAATCTCAAGGATCTCTACATATCTGTTATTTGGTGTGAAACCTGGGTTGTAGTTGATAACCTCAGCCTTTGCACCCTCAACCTTATCAAGCTTCTGCATAACGCCTGGACGTACAGTAGCCATCTGAGGACGATTGTCTGGACATGCGATTGTAGCGATTGTGTTACCACCAAATGCTGGACGAGTCATAAGAAGCTGATTGTGCTTCTGCTCTTTTCCAGGGATTGGGTTAACAGGGAAATCACCGATCTCAAGTAATGTACAGTCAGCTGTAAGTCCTGTCTGAACTCTGGCTGAAACTGTAGGACCAAGATCACGACCAATTGCTGTTGCTCCAACCAACATGATTTCTGGCTTGAACTCATTGATAACTGAAGCAAGTGCGTGTGCATATGGCTCAGTTCTGTAATTCTTCAACTCTGGATCGTCTACTACGATTACCTTATCTGCACCGTAAGCAGCAAGCTCGTCTACAAGTCCTGAAACATCAGAACCAACCAATACTGCTGTTACTTCTGTGCCTAACTTCTCTGCAAGTCTCTTTCCTTCGCCAACAAGCTCGAAAGAGATTCCGCTTAATACATTATCTACCTGCTGTGCAAAGACGAATACGCCCTTGTACTTTGCTAATTCTTCTGCATTCATTGCTCCCATTTTATTCACCACTTTTCCTTTTTAATTAAATTACGTGCTTATCCTTCAGTTTACCAACAATATAGCTTACTGGATCTGCGTCTTCCGGAGCCATCTCGCCCTGACCCTTCTTAACCTTGTCAGAAGCTCTGGCGATCTTCGTTGGAGAACCATTCAAACCGATGTTTGAATCATCAACATCTACAAGATCTGCTCTACCAAGAGTTGTGATCTCTGCATTGACTGCGTCGAAGATTCCACCTGGTGTCATATATCTTGGATCATTTAATTCAGAAAGTGCTGTGATAAGACATGGCATCTGAGCCTTTACCATATGGTAACCATCGTCATACTGACGCTTAACGATTACGCTGTCTCCATCCACCTTGATCTCCTGTGCATAAGAGATAACTGGAAGTCCAAGGTGCTCAGCGATCTGAGGACCAACCTGAGCTGTATCACCATCGATAGCCTGACGGCCTGTGATGATCAGATCATAGTCAAGCTTTCTGATCGCACCAGCGATTGTTGTAGATGTTGCCCAGGTATCAGCACCACCAAGTACACGGTCTGTTACAAGAACACCCTTGTCAGCGCCCATAGCGATTGCTTCCTGAAGAACATCTGCAGCCTTTGGAAGTCCCATTGTAAGAACTGTAACCTCAGCGCCATACTGATCCTTCAGTCTAAGAGCTGCCTCAAGACCAGCCTTATCATCCGGGTTCATAATTGTGAGCATTGCTCCTCTATTCAATGTACCATCCGGGTTGAACTGTACGCCACCCTTTGTATCAGGTACCTGCTTAATACATACGATAATTTTCACGATAAGTACCTCCTTACTTTAACAAGTTTGCTGAGATAACCATACGCTGTACTTCTGAAGTACCTTCGTAGATCTCTGTGATCTTAGCATCTCTCATCATACGCTCAACGTCATACTCCTTGATGTAACCATAACCACCATGAAGCTGTACGCACTTTGTTGTTACTTCCATAGCAACCTCAGCAGCATAAAGCTTAGCCATAGCAGCCTCTACAGAGTAAGAAACCTTAGCGCCACTCTGATACTCATCTTTCTTTCTTGCAGCCTTGTATACAAGAAGCTTAGCAGCCTCTACCTTTGTAGCAAGATCAGCAAGTACAAACTGTGTATTCTGGAACTGGGCAATTGATCTACCAAACTGCTTTCTTTCCTTTACATAGTTTACAGTTGTCTCAAGAGCACCCTCAGCGATACCAAGTGCCTGAGCAGCGATACCGATACGACCACCATCGAGTGTGTGCATAGCGATATTGAAGCCCTTGCCCTTCTGTCCAAGAAGTGCATCCTTAGGGATACGGCAGTCTGTGAAGATCAACTCATATGTAGAAGAACCACAGATACCCATCTTGTTTTCCTTTGTACCAAATGTAAATCCAGGTGTTCCCTTCTCTACGATAAATGCAGAAATCTCTTTCATCTTTCTGCCACGCTTCTCGATGATACCTGTAACAGCGATAACGATATATACGTCAGCTTCCTTACCATTTGTAATGAAGCACTTAGAACCATTCAGTACCCACTCGTCACCATCAAGAACTGCCTTTGTCTGCTGTCCCTGTGCATCTGTACCGGCACCTGGCTCTGTCAGGCCAAACGCACCGAGCTTCTTACCAGATGCAAGATCCGGAACATACTTTGCCTTCTGCTCTGGTGTACCAAATGTTACGATCGGGTCTACACACAGAGATGTATGTGCAGATACGATAACACCTGTTGTACCACAAACCTTAGAAAGCTCTTCTACACACATAACATATGTGAGAATATCACAGCCCTGTCCGCCTAATTCCTTAGAAACAGGAATTCCTAAGAAACCATACTTTGCCATCTTGTCTACAGTCTCTCTTGGAAATCTGTGCTGCTCATCAATTTCCTGTGCAAGAGGCTTTACTTCGTTCTGCGCAAAATCCTTGAACAGAGTCTGCGCCATTTCATACTTCTTGTCTAAAGTGAAATCCATTCTTTCTATCCTCCATAATAGATTGATTATTACATCCGCACATGGCTGAAAAGCCACGTGCGGGGATTGTACGCTTATTACTGAGCGTCAACAGGTGTCTTTGTGCGATCTGCGTTGTATACATAGAAGCCCTTGCCTGTCTTACAGCCGAGGTTTCCACCACGTACCATCTTACGAAGCAATGGACATGCACGATACTTGCTGTCGCCTGTTTCCTTGTACAGAACATCCATGATTGCAAGGCAGATATCCAGACCTACGAAATCACCTAACTCAAGTGGTCCCATTGGGTGGTTTGCACCAAGCTTCATAGCTGCATCGATACCGGCGATATCAGAAACACCTTCCATCTTAATGAAAGCTGCTTCGTTGATCATCGGGATAAGGATACGGTTTACAACGAAACCGGCAGCCTCATTTACCTGAACAGGTGTCTTGCCGATCTCTTCAGAGATCTTGATAATCTTATCAACCGTCTCCTGTGGAGTATTCACACCGGCGATAACTTCAACGAGCTTCATTCTGTCAGCAGGATTGAAGAAATGCATACCGATCATAGGACGTGTAAGACCATTTCCAATTTCTGTGATAGAAAGTGAAGATGTATTAGAAGCGAAGATACACTCTGGCTTTGCAATCTTGTCAAGCTCAGCAAATGTTGTCTTCTTAACTCCCATATCCTCAAATGCAGCTTCTACGATCAGATCGCAGTCTGCACAGAGATTTTCCTTCAGACCAGGTGTGATGCTTGCAAGAATCGCATCTACCTTCTCCTGTGTCATCTTTCCTTTTTCTACAAGTCTAGCGTAGCCTTTCGCGATCTTATCCTTTCCGCCTTCAGCCCACTCCTGCTTGATGTCGCAAAGTGCAACTTCGTAGCCATCAACCATAGCAAATGCCTTTGCAATGCCCTGTCCCATGGTACCAGCACCAATAACGCCAACCTTCATGTTTATTTCCTCCTTAAAATTTTAATTACTTTTATTATTTGTTCTGGAATGGAACAACCTTTAACTTCTTCTCCTTGTCTTTCTCAAGGAAGTTGCCCATGCCAGCCTTCTGATCTTCTGTCTCGAAGCAGTCACCGAAGAGCTTCTCTTCGATTACAATTGCTGTATCCATATCCACCTGAAGACCATCATTGATTGCCTTCTTGCAGTTTCTGACAGCGATCGGAGCATTTGCTGCGATGCCTGCTGCCATCTTCTTTGCTGCCGGAAGAAGCTCTTCCAATGGATATACAGCGTTTACAAGGCCGATTCTGTATGCCTCATCCGCTTTAATATTTCTTGCTGTGTAGATCATCTGCTTTGCCATACCGGCACCTACCAGACGTGCGAGTCTCTGTGTTCCACCAAATCCAGGTGTGATACCAAGACCTGCCTCCGGCTGACCGAATACTGCATTCTCAGAACAGATACGGATGTCACAGCTCATAGAAATCTCACAGCCACCGCCAAGTGCAAATCCGTTGATTGCAGCGATTACCGGGATTGGGAATGTCTCGATCTTACGGAATACGTCATTTCCCTTCTTACCGAACGCTTCGCCTTCAGCCTTTGTGAGTGTAGACATCTCGCCGATATCTGCACCTGCAACAAATGACTTCTCGCCAGCGCCTGTAAGAACTACGGCTCTTGTTGTATCCAGATCGATTGCATCAAATGTAGCTTCAAGCTCATCCAACACCTGACTATTCAACGCATTCAAAGCCTTTGGTCTGTTGATCGTTACAACGCCTACAAAGCCTTCCTGCTCATAAGTAATAAATTCCATGTTAATCTCCTTAAACTCTATCCAAGTATGTTACGCGGCTCAATTAGTCCTCAATCTTAACGATTGTAGAGCAGCCCATACCACCACCGATACACAGTGTAGCAAGACCTGTTTTAGCGCCTCTTGCCTGCATCTCATGAAGCAATGTAACAAGGATACGGCATCCGGAAGCTCCAACCGGATGGCCAAGTGCGATTGCACCACCGTTTGGATTAAGCTGCTTTTCTGTATCAATACCAAGATCCTTACCAACTGCGACTGACTGTGCAGCGAATGCCTCATTTGCCTCGATGATATCGAAATCTTCGATCTTCATGCCTGTCTTAGCCATAACCTTCTTTGTTGCAGCAACAGGTCCGATACCCATGATTGAAGGATCAACACCTGCAAGTGCACCTGCAACGAATGTAGCCATAGGCTTAACACCAAGCTCCTTCGCCTTCTCCTCAGACATAACAACGATTGCTGCTGCACCGTCGTTGATACCGGAAGCGTTACCAGCTGTAACAAATCCGCCTGGATTGATTGTACGAAGCTTAGCCAGAGTCTCAACAGTTGTTCCAGGACGAGGGCCCTCATCCTTCTTGAACTCGATTGTCTCTTTCTTCTTCTTAACCATAACTGGAACGATCTCTGCGTCAAATGCACCAGACTCCTGAGCTGCTGCTGCCTTCTGCTGGCTGTTTGCTGCAAATACATCAAGCTCTTCACGAGTCAGTCCCCACTGCTCACAGATGTTATCAGCTGTCTTGATCATGTGGTAATCGTTGAATGCATCCCAAAGAGCATCGTTTACCATTGTATCAACAAGCTTGCCGTTGTTCATTCTGTAACCAAAACGAGCGTTCATGGCTGCATAAGGAGCCATAGACATGTTCTCCATACCACCTGCTACAACGATGTCAGCATCGCCAGCCTGAATCATCTGAGCTGCCATGTTAACACAGTTCAAACCGGAACCACAAACTACGTTTACTGTAACAGCAGGTGTCTCGATTGGAAGGCCAGCCTTCAGAGATGCCTGACGAGCTACGTTCTGTCCAAGGCCTGCCTGGATAACGCAACCCATATATACATGATCGACCTGATCAGCAGGAACGCCTGCTCTGTTCAGAGCCTCCTTGATTACGATAGAACCTAACACTGGTGCCGGTGTTGTCGAAAGTGCACCACCCATAGTACCGATTGCTGTACGACATGCGCCAGCTAAAACTACTTTCTTTGCCATGTTGAAAATTTCCTCCATTTCGTTTTATTGTTTCTATCTGTGCCGATCATGCATATGTCGACACGCCTAGATAGATAATATCATAATTTCTGTGGTTTCGCAATAAAAGAAACCTTTACTTTTGTTTCTTTTTATGTACATTGCGTATACTTTTTTTATTTTTTGTATTCGTTTGCAGCTTCTGATTTTTTCCTTGCTTCTGCACAGATTTTCTGTGCTGCGCATCCGGACGATCCCCCGATTGCCTATATGTGGTATTCTTCTGAGATTTTTTCTCATTTGCAGCATTCTTCATCTTCCGCGGTTTGATCAGACAGTTTTTTTCGAAGCCGATCAGATCTGTCCGCCCCGCTTTCACAAGTGCTTCATGCACCAGATCGTAATTATCCGGATTCCGGTACTGGATCAGGGCACGCTGCATCGCCTTTTCATGCGGAGAATTCGGCACATACACCTTCTCCATTGTCCGTGGATCGACACCGGTGTAATACATGCAGGTCGATATCGTGGATGGTGTCGGATAGAAATCCTGCACCTGCTCCGGCATGTAGCCTAAGTCCCGCAGATACTCTGCCAGTTCCACCGCTTCTTTCAGGGTCGAACCCGGATGCGACGACATGAGATACGGTACCATATACTGCTTCAGGCCAAGTTCTTCATTGATTCGTTTGTATTTCCTGCAGAATGCCTGAAAAACCGCATTCTCCGGTTTGCCGAGTTTCATCAGCACCTTGTCGGAGATATGCTCCGGCGCCACCTTCAGCTGTCCGCTGACATGATATTTGCAAAGCTCCCGGAAAAACGTATCATCCTTATCCGCCATCAGATAATCAAACCGGATACCCGAACGGATAAATACCTTCTTCACCTTTGGCAGACTCCGAAGCTCCCGCAACAGCTTCAGATAATCCGAATGGTCCACGATCAGGTTTGGACAAGGTTTCGGAAATAAGCACTGCCGATTCGCGCAAACCCCGTATTTTTCCTGTTTTTTGCAGGCGCGCTGCCGGAAATTTGCCGTCGGTCCTCCCACATCATGGATATAGCCCTTGAAATCCGGATCCTTCGTCATTTCCTTTGCTTCTTCTATAATTGATGCATGGCTGCGCGTCTGCAACGTCCGTCCCTGATGGAAGGTGAGCGCACAGAAGCTGCACCCCCCAAAGCATCCCCGGTTACTGACCAGTGAGAATTTTATCTCTGATATCGCAGGAATCCCACCCTGCGCCTCATAGATTGGATGGTATGTCTTCGTGTACGGAAGTGCATACACTGCATCCATCTCCGGTTCTGTCAATGGTTCCGCCGGCGGGTTCTGGATCACATATTGATAATCCTTATATTTTTCTACCAGAATTTTCGCTGTGATATGGTCTGTGTTGTCATATTGAATTTTGAAGCTTCTCGCATAATTGAGCTTATCTTCCTGTAATGCATCATACGACGGAAGTTCAATATAGTCCTCATACAGATGTTCCAGATTTCTTGCTTTATAAACCGTTCCATGGATAAAGCTTAAATCTTTGATGTCGATACCACTTTCCAGTGCATCTGCAATCTCCACGATTGCATGTTCACCCATGCCATAGATCACAATATCCGCCTGTGCATCAACCAGTATCGAATGTTTAAGCTTATTCGACCAGTAATCATAATGAGCCAGCCGGCGCAGGCTCGCCTCAATACCGCCCGCCACAATTGCAGCATCCTTATATTTCTTCCGAATTAAATTACAGTATACAATCGTCGCATAATCCGGTCGTTTTCCCATCTCACCGCCCGGTGTATATGCATCCGTATGACGCCTTTTCTTGGAAACAGTATAGTGATTCACCATCGAATCCATATTTCCGGCGCACACCAAAAAGGCAAGCCTCGGCCTGCCATAGATTGCGATGGAATTTTCATCCTTCCAATCGGGCTGTGATATAATCGCGACCTTATATCCATGCGACTCTAACACACGGCTGATGATTGCCGGGCCGAAGGACGGATGATCTACATACGCATCTCCGATCACATACACAAAATCCGGCTGTTCCCAGCCTTTCAGCTCCATCTCTCTATGATTCAACGGTAAAAACCGGGAATCATAATCATAGGATGTTCCATCGATTGTTATTTTTTTTGCTTCGTTTCCCACCGCGTTTCTTCCTATCTCTTACTTATCTCTCTTATCGTCCTATATTATTAGTCTATTCTTCAATTTCTTTGCTGTCTTTTATGTAGCGGTGTGCAGTTCCGGCTCCGGTCGCAACTACCTGATCCGGGTTTTTCACATTGCGTACCGGTACGCCGATTCTCTCCGTGATCAGTTTATCCATACCAAAAATCTTACTGCCGCCACCCGCAAGCACAATTCCATGTTCTGCTATATCTGACACTAGCTCCGGCGGTGCAACTTCCAGCATCGCGCGTACTGCTTCCAATATCTGATCCGTAATTTCCTGACATGCCTCTATCATCTCCGATGATTTGACAGCAAGCTTTGTCGGCAGCCCCCGCACAAGTTCCTTTCCCCGTGCATAGCCAACCGCATCCTGTTCCCTCGGATATACAGATCCAATATCTTTTTTTAACTGTTCTGCCGACAGATCTCCAAGCAGAACGTTGTGCCGCTTACGCATATACCGGATGATTGCTTCATCAAAATCATCGCCACCTGCTTTGATGGAACTGCTCTGCTGTACGCCGCCTTTTGCGACGATTGCAATATCCGTTGTTCCTGCGCCAATATCAACCACCATTGCACCAACCGAAGAATCAATATCTATGCCCGATCCTATCGCTGCCGCAAATGGTTCCTCAAGCACATACACATTCTTCGCTCCGGTACGATACACTGCATCACAGGCAGCCCGGCGCTGTACATCTGTTACTCCGCTCGGAACACATACACAGATATTTGGTTTTCCCCAGATTTTTCTTTTGGCAATTGCAGACTTCACGAATATCTTAAGCATCCGCTCCGTCATAATATAATCAGAAATCACGCCATTTCTGATTGGTCGTGTAACCTCTATATCTTCCGGTGTTTTACCAAGCATCTTCTTCGCTTTATTCCCTACTGCAATGATTTTCTTACTCTTTGCCTCATATGCCACAACAGATGGCTGATTCACAACGATCCCTTTATCCTTAATATATATGACCGTGTTCGACGTTCCAAGGTCAATACCGATATCTATATTTACCACGTTTTATACCCCTTATCTTTCGATTATTAAATACACATAAAATAAGCCGATGCTTAGATTATAAGCATCGGCTCCTGATTTTTCAATGTTTATTTGAAATCTTCACTTAACAAATATTTCCGGCTTGTTCCCTTTGCCTTCTCGCGGTCATCGCATTTCAGCATCGCATCATCACATGCCTTGAGCATACGATCGATATTCCCGGACTCCATTGCCATCAACAGATTCTTTACAGTTCCTTCCACAGAATCATCTGTCTTGAATCCCTGCTGCTTGAAGTACCCCTTGGCAATACTAAGCATGTCTGTATTCGAGATGCCTTCCATATTCACCTGATGTGAGAACTTATCCTTTACATCCGTCGCAGTAAAGAGACGCTTGATTGATTCTGTCGCACCCGTCAGAATAACAACAACATCATTTGCATCCTTTGCAGTAAGCTTCATCAATTCCTTCATCTTATCCGGTGCAATCAGACCTGCATTCTCAACAACCATGCATCCACCTGCAAGCTTAGTCATAGCGTCCGAAAGCTTAACCTTGTTAAGCGACTGTGCTTTGATCTTCGCAATTGTTTTTGCCTTGCAGATGCCCATATCATAATAGCTTCTCGCAAAATCCTCACCTACACTTGTAAGTCCGAATCCATGATCGCCCATCAGACACACATTGCGATTATCCTGATCCATTGTGATTGCATTGAATGTATCAACCAGACTCTTCCCAGACTTCTCCATCTTGGTGTATTTCTCAAGATAAGATGCTGCGATTGGAAGTTTTCCTTCTTCAGCCGGCTGTGTCAGATCAATCTGAATCGTATCTGCCTGTTCAGCCGCCTTAAGAGCTTCCTCTTCCGCTTTCTTAGCAGCTTCCAGAATCTTACGGGCTTCTTCTGCCTTCTTCTTTGCTTCTGCCTCAGCTTTTGCTACCTCCTCAGCCGCCTTCTTGCGGGCTTCTTCTTCCGCTTTTGCTGCTAATTCCTCGGTCGCCTTCTTCTTTGCTTCCTCTTCTGCTTTCTTCTTAGCCTCAGCTTCCGCCTTCTTACGGGCTTCTTCCTCCGCCTTCTTCTTAGCTTCTTCCTCTGCTTTTGCTTTCTTTGCTTCCTCGGCTGCCTTCTTCGCATCCGCTTCTGCCTTCTTACGGGCTTCCTCAGCTGCCTTAAGCGCAGCCTCTTCTGCTTTCTTTGCCTCTTCTAAGATGCGCATAGCCTCTTCTGCCTTCTTACGAGCGTCCTCGGCTGCTTTCTTCGCATCAGCTTCTGCCTTCTTACGAGCTTCCTCCTCAGCTTTCTTCTTTGCCTCAGCCTCAGCCTTCTTACGAGCTTCCTCCTCAGCTTTCTTCTTTGCCTCAGCCTCAGCCTTCTTCTTTGCCTCAGCTTCTGCTTTCTTACGGGCTTCCTCTTCTGCTTTCTTCTTTGCTTCTGCCTCAGCCTTCTTCTTTGCTTCTTCTTCTGCGCGCTTACGATTCTCCTCCGCACGTTTCGTTGCTTCTTCTTCTGCCTTCTGTGCCTGTTCTAAGATGCGCTTAGCTTCTTCCGCTTTCTTCTTGGCTTCCTCTGCCTTCTTCAAAGCTTCCTGTTTTGCCTTTGCACGCGCCTCTTCCTCTGCCTTCTTTCGAGCTTCTTCCGCTGCCTTCTGGCGGGCTTCTTCTGCCTTCTTACGCTTTTCTTCTTCCTCCGCCTTGATTCGTGCTTCCTCTGCCGCACGCTTCTCAGCAGCAGCCGCAGCACGCTGTCTTGCAGCAGCTTCAGCAATTCTTCTTTCCTGTGCAGCTGCCTTTTCTTCTGCCTCTTTCAGCTTCTTCCTTCTGGCTTCTTCTCTTTTCTCCGCCTCTTCGATTGCAGCCTTCTTCTTGGCAGCCTCCGCCTCTGCAGCCTTCTTCGCCATATCTTTCTGCGCCTTTGCAGCAGAATCTGCCTTATTATCCGAATCACCATACCGGGCTAACTTCGAAATCTCTGCGCCCAAAGAATCTTCATCCTCATCGCCAAGATCATACATGCTTTTCACATCATTTGTCGGCGTACTTCTATTCGGAACGATATTGATAATATCATCGGCGTCATCTTTCTTCTTTTCTTCCTTCGAGGTCCACGCAACGCCTTCTGAAATAATCGTTGTATCCCCTTGTTTCTTGAATGCAGCATCCTCGGACGCCTCTTCACCACCGATGATTTTCACACTGCCAGTTCCACCGGATAACTTCGTTGGCTGAAGCTTCGCCTTCTCTGCCGACTCGGAATTTCCCGGTTTTTTCGCAGGTGTCGGAGTTTCTTTCTTCGTCTCAGATTTACCACCCAGATTCAAATTCAGGCCAAGACCGCTTTCTTTCTTCTCTGTCTTCGCCCCGGAGAGTCCTCCCAGACCTGTATTTCCTGATAATCCACCTCCGACCGGAGCATTCAGACCGCCACCCATTGGTTTATCCAAAGATTTACCCGACTTATCCGCCTGAATACCGACGCTCATGCCAAGACCTTCCCCAGCTGGTTTTTCTGTCGGTTTTACAGCCGTCTTTTCTACCGGTTTTTCTGCCGGCTTATCTTGTTTTTCTGTTTTCTCTGCCTCAGCCGGTTTTGCAGCCTCCTCTGTTTTTGTCTGCGGTTCATCATCCTCCAATTTAATACCGAGCTCTGCGGCTCTCTTGCGTCGTTTTTTCTCCTCAATCTTCGCAAGATCCTCTGCTGACAGAGTTTTGTATTTTGGCTTATTGTGTTCCGTTGACTCACCTGCCGCATCCGCAGCACCGGACAACTGCATTGCTTCCTGCTCTTTCTTAAGCTTAGCCGCTTTTGCAGCTTTTTCTTTTTCTACCTGTGCTCTTACAGCAGCAATCAACGCTTCTCTCTGATCAATAGCCACTCCCATTGCCTCCTTTCGGTCATACCTTCTCGTCAAGAATTATCTGTACTCTTTTATTCGTTTCAGCAAATTCTTCTTATTTGTATCTATCTTCAAAGATGCCTTTAACTCATCTCGTGAAGGTCCTTGTTGTCCTGGCTGTTCTTCTTTAACAGCCGGCGCAGGAATTGAATTCAGGCTGATGCCAAGGGATGCCAGAAGCTCTTCTGCTTCCTTCTGCATCTGTGCTTCCTTACGCATATTCTCAGTCATCTTATCCTGTGCTTCTTCCATAATCTCATCGAAATTGTTCTCCACATTCTTTACTTCTTTGTGATAGTCAGGGAACAATGATGATTTAAATACCGGAAAATCCAACTTCTTTTTCTCCGGTTTTGTTGTAAACGGTGCAACCCTAAACTCCGGTTCCTCTGCTTCTGGCTCCGATTCGACTTCCGGTTCCTCTGCTTCAGCTTCCGATTCTTCAATTTCCAACTCCGGTTCAGTTTCTGATTCCTCAATGATTGATTCCGGCTCCGACTCTACTTCCGGCTCCTCGATCTCTACTTCCGGTTCCTCGATTTCCAACTCCGGTTCAGTTTCTGATTCCTCAATGATTGATTCCGGCTCCGGCTCTACCTCCGGCTCCTCGATCTCAACTTCCGGTTCCTCGATTTCCAACTCCGGTTCAGTTTCTGCTTCCGATTCCTCGATTTCTACTTCCGGTTCTTCAACTTCCAACTCCGGTTCTACTTCCGGCTCCTCAGTTTCTGCTTCCGGCTCCTCGATCTCTACTTCCGGTTCCTTGATTTCCAGCTCCTCGGTCTCTACTTCCGGCTCCTCAGCTTCCGCTTCCGGTTCTTCAATTATTGGTTCCTCAGTTTCCGATTCCTCAACCTCAATTTCAATTCTCGGTTCTGGTTCGTATGATTTCATCTCACCGAACTCAGCATCCAGTTTATCTGAGAAATCATCCACCTGGAATTGATCTTCAAAATCATCCGGTGCGAGTTCCACTGTCTGAAACTCAAACGCCGGTTTCTTATCCTCGATCTTCTTTTCGACATCCGATTTTTCTTTCGCAGCCAGTTCTTCGATTGTGTCTGCTTCTGCTTCAAAATCGTTATCGTCATCTACTACAACCACATTTTTCGCCATTGTCTTTGATTTATGTCTCATATCATTCGCCTGCCCTGTAGTCATTGTATCAATTGTTTCGTTTGAATCTGTCTCTGACTCCGCATGCACAGTTTCTGTCTCTGCCGCCTTTTCAGCATCAGCGTTCTCCGATGGTCTGTCATCCTGATCTGCATCAATTATCTCAGATTCCGATGTCTGCACCAGCTCTGCATACTCGGTCGTATCATCTTCCACTTCTTTTTTCTTTCGGAAGATTTTACTAAAGAGCCCTCTTTTTTTACTCTTTTCTATTTCCGCTTCTTCTATTTCTTCTTTTTCCGCCGT
>ULWY01057251.1_pt1 | contig 100168 bp, 86 predicted proteins | sample 1960761 | NCBI WGS metagenome assembly ULWY01 (sample SAMEA4835824, study PRJEB28245) | human gut metagenome | biome: gut microbiome; material: fecal sample | place: Denmark | collected 2008 | reverse complement strand
CCGACACTCCTTTCACTCATAGAATAACCAGGTCTGCATACATTTGTGCTTTCACACATCAAAAGGTTTACGCCTTTCTTTCCAAGTTCGCCAAATCTTTGCAAATCAGTCATAACTCCGTCAATTGGTTCAAAATCAATCTTAAAGTCACCCGTGTGAACGACATTTCCAGCTGGAGTTGTTATGCAAAGAGCCAAAGAACCTGCAATAGAGTGGGAAACTTTGATAAATTCAACAGAGAAAGAACCGATTTTCAAAACATTTTTAGGCTTTACTGTGATTGCTTTATAAGGTGTTTTTGGATGTTCTTTCATCTTGTTTTCAACCAAAGCAAGTGTAAGCCTAGAGCCATAGATTGGTACTTTGATTTCATTTAAAATGAAAGGCAATGCCCCAATGTGGTCTTCGTGACCATGAGTCAAAATAATTGCCTTGATTTTTTCTTTGTTGTTTACAAGGTAAGTAATGTCTGGAATAACCACATCAATACCTGGCAAATCATCACCAGGGAAAGTCAATCCGGCATCAACAACGATGATTTCATCGTTATATTCAAAAGCGGTCATATTTTTTCCAATTTCACCTACACCGCCCAAGAAGGTGATTCTCAATTTGTTGTTCATTAAATCTCCTTTTAATATATATTTGATTGCCCAAAGGCATAAATATCTTTTTAATTTTTTCTATTTGTCTATTAGATGTTCCTGCACAGCCTACTCATACCCCAGTTATATAACTTGCACATTTCGGCTCTGCAAACAAATTTTAAGCCCATCATTAAATTTTAAATTTGAATTTTGTAAATTTGGCACAAAATAAAAATATTTTACACTCCAAAATTCGCAAAACAAAACCTGACACAACAAAAAGCATTGCATCTTTTTCTTTCGCAACAAATCCAAATCAAAAAACTCAATTTAAAACTTTTAAATTTCTAAATAGCATTACAGTATATAAGCAGTTTTGTTTATATTGTCAACTTCTTCAAGTTTTTTAGGTGTCATAATTTTGTTCTCGTTTATATAGAATCTCATTCCTTGGCTAGCGAAGAAAACGACCATATCATAAACACAAAGGACTGTGCTCATAAGTGGAACGATAACGACCATTGGGTAAACACCAAAAATCATAACAAGTCCCCAGAACAAGAAGAAATAAAGTCCTGTTGTTGCAAAGATTGACCAGAAATGTCTTTTAACAGCCTTTATACCTTTTTTGTAAGCACGGAAAACATTGCAATCAAAAACAATAGAAGCCGCACTCCAACCAAGCACAGTGATTTGGTTTAATGTGAAAAGCAAAACCAAAACCACAAACAAAACGAGTGGCAAAAGATAATTTATGAAAGTTGGATTTGTGACAAGTCCAAGTCCATAAACAGATGAAATCATTACAGCCCAGAAAAGAAGGTTGTAAAGAGTGTAGCACAAAGCATAAACGACAGATCTTTTAAGTCCTTTAACAAGAGCACTGAAAAAACCTATTTCTGCTTTGCTTGTCATGTAGGAATACAACATTTCATTCAATGTATATTTGCCAATGTTGACAAAGAAAGGCAAGAATACAAACAACACAATAAGCCCATAAGCCATAAGCCCAGCATTGGCATTCCAAGCATCAACGCCAGTTGAAAAACAAACATCAATAAGATGATGCAAATTTTGTCCTACTCCGCCTTGGAATACACCAGTCAAAGATTTGAAAGTCTCTACAGATTGAAAGTTTGAAATTACCAAATCTTTAAACTTAAAAAAAACAGGCAAAAATAAAGCAAAGCAAAGCCCCCAAACAAAAATGTAATACAAAAACAGTTTGAGAACTTTTCTCCAATTTGAGCCAAAAAGTTTTAGAGAGTTTGAAAACATCATAAAAATCCTTCTATAAGACTTACAAAAATTATCTTGCCAAAATAGGTAAGTGCTATTTATAGGGATAGTATATCAAAAAATACTAAAATGTCAAAATAATTTTAAACAACTTATTGTTTTTCAAGACGAAAAAACATGTTTCTATTAAACATTGATAGAAACAATTTTGTATGTTGTGTCGCCACCTGGTGTTTTAACAGTGATTGTTTCGCCTTTCTTGTGTCCAATAAGAGCCTTTCCAACTGGTGAAACATTGCTGATAACTCCATTTCTTGGGTCGCTTTCTGAAGAACCTGAAATTCTGTATTCTACTTCTTCGTCAAAGTCTTCATCATACAATTTTACTACACAACCAACACTAACTGTGCTGTTGTCAATCTTTTTCTTGTCGATAACTTCGGCATTGAGCAAAATGCTTTCCATTTCAGTGATTTCTGCTTCGATTTGTGCTTGCTCGTCTTTTGCTGCATCATATTCAGAGTTTTCTGAAAGGTCACCAAATTCTCTTGCGATACCAATACGCTTGATTACTTCTGGTCTTTTAACAGTCTTATAAAAGTTCAACTTTTCTTCGAGTTGTGCTTTTCCTTCTGGTGTAAGATAATGTTTTTCCATAATTTTAGTCTCCTTTATAAAATGTTTTATTGAAACCATCAACACATTCCAATTTGCCTCGTTTTTTGTTGGGTAGAATTTAGCAATTAAAAAAATCGACCCAAAAGGTCTCTTAGGTTGAATTGAATTCTTGACTTTTAAACCACAATATTATATTCAAATTATACAAAAAAGTCAACTGATTTTTCAATTTTCACAATATTTTATTCATTTTAAAAAGTTTTTATACTTGCATAAACAAATGATGAATCATAAATTATTTTTTTAATTTGTGAGTTTTTTTAATATTTTTTCAAATAATAAAGCAAAAGGAGTGATTTATGATAACATTTATTGCCTTTCTTTTGATGGTTTTAGGGTCAATAAATTGGCTCTTGATTGGACTCTTGCAATATGATTTTATCGCTGGGCTTTTTGGTTTTCAAGCCAGCATTTTTTCTAGAATAGTCTATATTTTGTTTGGCATTGGAGCGGTATATTTTGTTATTAGAATAATTGCAAACAAAGGAGATGTTAAAGTTTTTGAACGCAAAAAATCAAAAAAGGAGAGAGAAGAAATGAAACTTCAAAAAAGAGAACAAAAATTGAAAGGAAAAAACGAAAAAGATGCAAAATCACCTACCCCTGCATATGCAAACATTGAAGCAGGCAAAGAATTTGGAGCATCAAATTTCAATGGTGATGAATATTCAAGTGAAAAACACTTTGATTTTGACAACAAACAATCACAAGAACATTTTGTAAATATGCAAAATCCTTCTGTCGAAAGGCATTTTTCTGATGAAGATAATCTTTTTGACGAACATTTCGATTCTAATAACTAACCATTCAATTTATTTGACTTTTTGCCAAACAAAATTGTATTCTTAATTATATTTAAGGAGAAAAACATTATGGTAACTTTGGTTATTTTGGATGGTTTTGGAGAAAAAAAGCAAAAGTTTGGCAATGCAATAAAAAGTCAAGGCACTCCATATCTTGACAAACTTAAAAAGATGTATCCACACACCCTTATAAACGCCAGTGGAGAATATGTAGGACTTCCAAAAAACATCATGGGAAACAGTGAAGTTGGACATCTCACTCTTGGGAGTGGAAGAGTTATTTTGCAAGATTTAAAACTTATCGATAGCGAAATTGAAAACGGCAAATTTTTCAAAAATCCGGCTCTTTTAAAAGCTCTTTCGCATGCAGAAAAAAACAAAAGCAACCTTCATTTGATGGGGCTTTTGTCAACAGGCGGAGTTCATTCAAGCATAGAACATTTGTATGCAATTTTGAAGCTCGCTCAAAACTATGATATTCCACATATCTATATCCATGCAATCTTGGATGGCAGAGACACTGGTGTAAGAGATGGTCTTAAATTTGCAATGCAAACAGAAGAACAAATTGCAGGAACAAATGCAAAAATTGGCACAATTATTGGCAGAATTTATGCTATGGACAGAGAAAAGAGATATGACCGTGTCAAAAAAGCATACGACATGCTCTATAATGGTGTTGGAAAACATGAAAACAGCGTTAAAGAAGCCATCGAACATAGCTACGAAGATGGGATTTGTGATGAATATTTTGAACCCACAATCATCGACAGCAATGCTCAAATAAAAGATAATGACAGCTTTATTTTCTTCAATTTTCGTTCTGACAGAGCAAGAGAACTCGCTTTTGCTATGACAGATAAAAATTTCTCAGAGTTTGAAACTAAAAATGTTAAAAACTTTCTTTACACTGCTATGACAGAATATTCTGACAAACTTAAAGATCTAAACACAATGTATCCTCCTATTGTTGTAAAAGACAACTTGGCTTGTGTGCTTTCAGAAAACGGAAAAACTCAATTTCATATTGCTGAGACAACAAAATATGCCCATGTAACATTTTTCTTTAATGGTGGCATTGAAAAGCCTTACAAAGGCGAAGATAGACAACTTATAGACAGCATAAATGTCAAGGATTTCTCCGAATATCCAAAAATGCGTGCAAACGAAATTACTCAAGCAGTTTTGGATGCGATTGCGTCAGCCAAATATGATTTTATTTTAGTAAACTATTCAAACCCTGATATGCTTGGCCACACTGGAAACTTCAACAGCACAAAAGAAGCCATTGAATGTGTAGATAAACAAGCTTACGCTGTCGCCCTTGCCACACTTATGGCTGGTGGAGAATGCATAATCACCGCAGACCATGGCAATGCAGAAGAGATGATTGATAAAGCCGGAAACAAACTTACAAAGCACACAACAAATCCAGTGCCAGTAATTTTGGTAAGTGAAAAAAATAGAAAAGCAAAACTCAAAAAAGGCAAATCATTGACATCAATTGCTCCAACAGTTTTAAAACTCCTTGGCATCAAAAAGCCAGTGTCATTTGATGAGCCTTTGTTCTAAAAATGTCAAATTTTTAAACACGGCAAAGCAAAAAATTATGCAAACAGCGAAAATTGCTCAAATAAAGATATTCAAAACATAAACAAAAAAGACTTGGAATACCAAGTCTTTTTTTTCTATTGTTTTTATTTATTGTTGTGATATTGTTTCATGCATTTTAAAATTAAAATTATACAATTTTTTCACAATTGTATATATTCTCAAATCCCCGCCAACTTTTTTAGATAATTTCTTTGCCCTGGTTTGCTTGTTTGTCTGGTTTTGGCAAATTGCTTATATTTGCAATAAGTGAAATTCTTTGACAAGAAACTTCGTAGGCAGTTTTCGTTTCCACCTCGCCATTTCCCATTGTTTTTGTATATTCACGAGATTGAATTCTTCCAATCAAATCAACTTTGCAACCTGTCGTTTGTGATGCCATAAATCTCGCATTTCTTCCCCACATAATACATGGCACATAGTCGGATTTGTGATAGTTTGCACGGTTTACTGCCAAAAGGATATCACAGATTTCTCTGTCAAATGGTGTCTTTCTGTAGACTGGTTCTTTGCAAACAAAACCTGTCAATTTCACTTCATTAACAAAGCATTCTGGTGTAATATTTTGCAATTCTTTTCTTTCAATTTCTTTGGCAAAAAGATGCAAAATCAACTTACTTCTCTCATCTTGCAGTTTGTTGTAGCTTCTGTATTCTCCCTTTACCTCAACAAAATCTCCAACTTGAAGATTTAAAGAAAGCAAACTTCTTTCAGAAATTGTAACCGGAATGATATCCGCTATTTTTGATAATCTTTCAACTTCAACCTTAAATTCGTAAAAATTTTCACATTCAACTTGGTGTGATTTTTCTGGTTTTGTATAAACCTTTCCTGCAATTCTCGCTACATTTGTCATTTCGTCTTTCAAATTTGTAAATTCCATTTTATTTCTCCTTAATTTTTGTGCTGAACTCCATTTCTGTCTATGGTGTAATCATTTTGATAAACAAGGTCGGATATGCAAGTAACTCTATATCCTTGCACCTTCAATTTGTTTAATGTCAATCTCAAAGCATCCAAGACATTGTCAGAATTGTTGTGCATCAAAATAATTGACCCGTTTTTCACTCTGCTTGTGATTCGATTTGTAATGGCAGAAGCAGAAAGTCCTTTCCAATCCAAACTATCAACATCCCATTGAATTGTTTTAAGCCCCAATTCTTCTGCTGTGTCAAGCAGTGCATTGTTATATGACCCAAATGGAGCCCTAAACAATGAAACATCTTTCCCTGTCGTTTGTTTGATCTTTGAAATAGATGTTTCAAGCTCTGCTTTCATTGTAGATTTGTCGAGTTTAACCATGTCTGGATGAGTGTTTGAATGAGTCCCAATCTCATGGCCAGCATCTGCAATCGCTTTTGCCATTTCTGGATAATCATCTACCCAAAAACCTACCAAAAAGAATGTCGCAGAACAGTCAAATTCTTTCAAGATATCCATGATACCTTGAGTTTTGTCTGCACCCCATGCCGCATCAAACGATATTGCAACCTGTTTTTCTGTCGTGTCAACATTGTAAATTGGCACTTTACGAGTAGAATATCCAAAAAAGACTGCAGCAGAAGTTGAACCATTGATTGAAACAGCAAGCAAAACTGTCACCAACACCATAATAGCAAAAATTTTTAATGTTCTTGATTTGATTACGATAGCACGCATCGCAAACCTCGCTTTTATTGTAAGACTTTTGCAATCGCTTCGCCAATGCTTATTTTGTAGCAATGTTGTAGATGTTGTCCTGAATTGTCGAATTGAATGCTTATCCTAAAATAAATATATCATCGACATCTTGTTTTTAGAACAAAAGCTTTCTCACAACTTTTATTTTTTGTCCATATACAAAACAATGCAATAAAAAATCCCATGACTTTATTAGTCATAGGATTTAATAAATCTAAATTTAATTCCAATAGAAAGCCCTCAAAGTATTTCGTCCATTCAATGTCATCCAAATGCTTGAATCAAGCCTTGAATTAACATAAGTTGCATTTATATATGTCGTTGATGGATATGTAGAATAGCAATCCTTAATGTTTGAATTTTCTGTTAATTCTGTTTTTGTTTTTATTCCACCTTCCGTCATATACCAATTTGTAAAACCAGCAAATGAAGTTCCCATTGAGATATTTCCTTCATTAAAGCATTGATTTATTGTTGAAATAACCGAACCATTATCTTCTAATCTACCTACAAATCCAGCAGAATTTTCAACACCAGATGCATTTGCTTCTTTGACATTCGCTCTGTTTGAGCAAACATAGAACGAACATCCTTTTGCATATCCAACAAGTCCACCAACATTTTCTCTTTGAGCAAAGTTTTCAGTCGAACTAGCACCACTTGTCAAATAAGTATCAACAACTTTTCCGTAAATATCAACAAATTCTATTTTTGAAACCTTGACATTTGATTTGTAAGTGTTGACATAATTGAATTTTGTGTTCTCTGCATAACCAGCAATCATTCCAACATTGCCATAACCAGAAACAGTTCCGCTTGCTACTGTCAAATTTTTGATAGTTGCATTCTTAACGCACCCAAACAGACCTCTGTTTGAAAGATTGTTCATAAATCTTTCGCCAGTGTTTTTATTAACTGCCAAATTCAAATTTGATATAATGAAATTGTTCCCATCATAAATACCCTTAAATGGCTTTGTTTCTGTTCCTATTGAATTAAACACAATTCCAGACATATTGATATCACAAGTTTGCATGATGGTCATTCCTTCAAATGTATAACCAGCATTAACTCTCTCACTGAGCCATATCAAATCTTGTGCACTTGAAACTTGATAAATACCTTTATTGTTTGTCGCTGTGTGACCGTCCGATTCATCATAAGTCAAAAATTTTGCCACTATAACCAGTTTATTGTTACTCATCAATGCTTTTGCTGTCTGTGGATTATAAACAAAACTGTAAATCCTGTTTGTTGAAAGCAGTTTATCTTCCAAAGTGTTGTTTGAATTTTGAACTCTAATATACCACCCAGCAAAATTCTGATTTGAATTTAAAGAATTTACATTCAATGTTATTGGTGCATAATACTTTGCTGCAAAAACATTGTTATACCAAATTGTTGTATCATTTGCATTTTTATTCTTTTGTTTTGATGAGCCTTTCAAGTCAAATACATTTGTTGGAATATTTACTTCTACTCCATCTCTTTCCGCCTTTCCTTCCAGGTTATAGCCACCAAGTTGGTAATAAATGTAAATATCAATCGTCTTTGAAGGATTTTCAACACTTTGTTTGTAATTTAACAAGAATGATATAAAGTTGTTTCCCTTAATATCTGTAGCCTTGGTATCATTTATGGCACAACTAAAGATTGATGTTGAAGGCAAAGTTGTGTTTGTCTTAAAACTAGAATATCTATTTCCAACTTCAAATCCATAACCTTTCGCATTTGTATAATCAATTGTGAAACCAGCTTCAACATCTGTCACTATTGTTAAATAATTTTTAGATGTAACAAGAAATGTAGAAAATTGGGTCATATCATAACTTGTCATACCACTGTCAATCAATGTTTTATAATTTTTATCTGTTACTTCTTGATAATAATCCAATTGGTCATATTTGTTTATCATGTTGTGAATATTGATTGTATATTCAATTTTATTTTTAACAACATACAATGAAAACTTGTTCAGCTCAATATCAATAAGTCCTTCTTTCTTTGCCATATCACTCAAAGCCTTAAGAATTGCAGAATCAGACAAAGTTATTACGCCATTACCACCTTTACTCAATGTTGCTTCGGTTGTTGTAATCTGTGCACACTTATTAAGTTTTACATTGCTTTTTGAATTAACATAGTTGCTCAAATAAATTGTATATTCATATCCCACGCAATTTAAAACATTAAATGATAATGCATTTCCTTTCTTAAACTGACCATTTATAGTTGAACCATCAACAAAAACATTATAATTGTAAGTGATTTTTTTCATATAGAAATTGAAGTCACTTTCAAAATCATAAGTCATAGTGTCCTGAACTACTCCAAACTCATCAAATCCACTTTTTTCATTGTAATTAGTTTTTATTTCACCCTTGTCTGTGCTCAATGATTTGAAAGCATAACCCAATTTTGGAGTAATTGTGTAATACACTGAATCTTTAAAATACAAAGGATTGCTGCTAGATATATCTGAATAAGAATAATTTGGATATTTTACTGCTGCTGTTCCAAGGCTCCCATCTGTAACTGCTTTATTGTTATTGTCAGAATCAAGATAATTTATATTTAAACTTTTTACCGATTTACTTGCAAAATAATATCTAAAGCTTAAACTGCTAGGATTAAAGAGTTTAAATCTGGCATAATAAGTTTTGCCATAAGTGATATATGACATATTTTCTTCTTCGTTGTAGCCGACTTTGTATGTTCCCTTGGTGAATGTAAATTTTTCATCTACATAAGTCACTTTTAAAAGATTTTTATATCTATCCGAATAAGAAGAATTGTTGTAATCAGCTCCATTTAAGTAATAAACATAATCGCTTTTTACCCAATCAACCTTTCCTTGCCCCTTATCATAAGAACGAACTTCAATCGCTCCTACATCTCCTTTTGTGTCGGATTCATATTTATTGTCATTTCTCTTATTCCAATAAATATTTACGCTTGCACCATACACCGCAAATCTAGGAACAATTATATATTCGCAAGACATAGCTTTACTCTGTCTTTGAGATGCTGTGTAATAATAGTAAGCCAATGATGTTGTACTCCAATTGAAAGATGAATTTTGTGGGTTATAACAGCCATATGATAAATTTGGTGTTTCAAAAGCTACTGATGAATAGCCAGCGTATGAAGTTGTGGTCCAATTTGAACTTTTTGCAAATACTCCAGCACCCGAATATGATGTTATAACACTATATTCTTTACATACGCCAACTTGTGCTGCTGTTGAACTTTCGTTTCCAATTGCCCATGTTGTGCAAGATGCTCCGTTAAAAGATGAAGAACTTCTCGTATAACAATTTTGAACCCTTCCAGTTCCACCTATCATATGTCCAGCTATTTGTCCATACCAATTCCCGCCAGTAACAGGTCCATAGTTTATACAGTTTGTAATATAAACATTGCTCAATTCATCTTGTGTGGTTATATCCCAAAACAAAAATTTACTTGTTTCTTTTGGTTGTCCCGTTCTTCCAACAATACCACCAAGTTTTTCACCGACAGTTCCAATTTTCCCATGGTTTATGCAATTTGTAACAAGCCCTTTATCCAAAATAAATCCAGCAATTCCACCAATATTGTAAACAGCCTTTGAGCCAGTCATTTTGACATCACCATAGTTCGCACAGGTGTAAATGTATGTCCCAGAGTTTGATCCTGCCCCCAAGATTCCACCATAACCAATAGCAGTGTTATTGTCAGTTGTATTTGAGGTTAAACTGAAATCTGCAAAATTTATACATTTATAAATTCGAATTGCTCGCATTTGATTTACAGCAACAATTCCCCCAACATATGTGTTATATACATTTTTTATAGTAATTTTGCCATAATTTATACAACCATAGACTTTATACGAATCGTTTGATGACAAATTAAGCAAATTCCCGATGATTCCACCAACTGCATTTATTAATGACCCAGGTCCCAAATCAGTTGAAATACTTCCACTAAAAACATTCCTATAACACCATGTATAACCCTGGGTTGATCTCAATAATCCAATAATACCACCAGCACACATCCCTGCACTTGCAATACTTCCTGAACTTTGAGATGTAATAGATATATTTGACTCGCTCATAGAGTCACTTATATCATATGTTGTCACTGCAGTAATTCCACCAACAATCAATTCATTAAAACTTGCATTATTCCCATAAAATTTAGCATTAATATTCCCTTTGCTAGAGCAATTACGGATTGTTGCAGTATCAACACATATTCCAACAATCCCACCAATATTCATCGACTTTGCTGCTGTGGCTTTATCACTATATTGATAATAACCAATGTTAACACCATCGTTTTTTGTGTTTGAAATTGAGCCTCCTGCATGTAAACCAACCACAGCACCAACATGAGCCCACAATGATTGATTACTATTCCCAGAACTACTTATAGCAATAGAGCCATTTGAAACTGTCAAGTCTTGTATTGTTGCACCTTTTGTAAAACCAAAGAGACCTACTGTAACCGAATTATAAAAATTGAAATTTGTTGCCTCATCTCCATAATCAAATGGATGTCCACTAACATAATCGCTTGTAAGCCCACCAGCGCCAGAAGCATTGATATACATACCTGAAATTGTATGACCATTTCCGTTAAACGTCCCCGAAAAATAATATGGATGCCATGTAGAACTTGAGAAAATCCACCAACCACTTGTCGTTTCATAAGCTCCAGAACCGATTGGTGTCCAGTAATGCGCACTCAAGTTAATATCGGCAGTAAGTATTACATTTGATTCTTGATATAATAATCCCGTGTCGCCGTTTTTATAATTATTATTAACCATATAAGCAAAACTTGCCAAAGTTACAGCATCACCAATTCGATATGGATCGCTTGCAGTTCCACTACCATAAGGTCTTGTCGTGTTTGCATAATCAGACCAATAACCAGACGTCATGGCTTTTGTTTCATTGTCATCTGTTTGCTCGGTTTCTGCATTTGGTGTTACAAATTTTTCAATAAGAAAACAACTGCCACATGCCAGTCCCAAAGACATAAACACAGCAACAATTCCAATCAAAAGTTTCTTCATATGATTATTATAAACAAAAAACGACAAAAATCAAAATAATTTAATGTATTTTTTATTATTATTTAATTTATTAAATAAATTGCTTGATTTAGCCTATAGATATTCGATGAAACATAATTTATTTGCCAATGAAATAGTGATAAAAAATAGGCAAAATTTGCCTATTTTTGTTAATCAATAAAATTGTAAACACCTAAAAATTTTTTCTTCACTTCTTCTTGTCCAACACTCAATCTATCGGTTGAAATTTTATATTTTTTTGTTTCCAAAATAGCGAATTTCAAGCCATGGTCAACAACAACCTTATCAGCCGTTCCGACATATGAAACTGCTTTGCCAGTTCCAGCAAAGTTGATATACTTTACACCTTTTCTATATCTTGCACAAATTGGAATTTGCAATGCACTGAGACGCTTTACATAGCCATTGTTTGTAACAATCATATAGTCATCACTAGCATTTTGTCCCGCGTAAACTACAATATCTTTATCTTCAAGATTAATGCCTTTAACCCCAGATGAAACTCTGCCCTGAACTGGCACTTCGTTCTTTTCAAAATTTACGCAATAGCCGTTTTTTGAAAGCATAACAAATGTCTTTCCTTTGACTTCATGTTCTACATTCAAAAGTTTGTCGTCATCAGCAAGTTTTAGCACTTGATAATATACTTTTGAAACAAGCAAATCCTTCTCTGAACAGCGTTTTACCATTCCCTTTTGTGTAAACATTGCAACTTCACCATCGCCTTCAACCTTGAGCACTGCAACTGGTGTTTCCATGATGTCGATATTTTTGTCAAGTTGCTTGAGTGGAATACCTTTTTCTCTCCACTTGCACTCTGGCAATTTGTCAACAACTGTCTTAACACAATTTCCTCTGTCTGTAAAAATCAAAACAGTATCAGTAGCCTTAACTTCCAAAAGTTGGGTATGAATATCAAACAATGTTGATGTATCTGAAATTGTTTTTGTTGATTTAGAATAATTCTTCATATTGACTTTCTTCAAAGTTTTACCAGCAGAAAGTGCAATCAAATAATCCTTTGTATCTTCCATTTCTTCAATCTTTGTAAGATTGATTTCTTCACTTTTGAGTTCATGTGAGCGTCTTGGTGTGTTAAACTTTTTCTTAATTTCCAAGATTTCTTTCTTTACAACATCAAGTTGTAACTTTTTAGAATTCAAGATGGCTTCGAGTTCTTTTATTCTCGCTTTCAATGATGTAAGTTCTTCTTGCAATTTTGTTACTTCCAAGTTTACAAGTCTTGCAAGTCTCATATCCAAAATGGCTTGTGCTTGCTTTTCTGAAAGCCCAAACTTTTCTCTCAATCTTTGTTTCGCTTCGCTAACATTTGCTGATGTTTTGATAATTTTTATCACAGCATCAATATTTTTGATTGCAATCAAAAGACCTTCAACAATATGTGCTCTATCTTTTGCTACATTAAGGTCAAATTTCGTTCTTCTAACAACAACATCTCTTTGGAACGCTGTGTAATATGAAATGATATCCATCAAATTCATAAGTTTTGGTTTTCCACCTGCAATAGCAACCATGTTTATTGCATAAGAGATTTGCATATTAGTAGATTGGAAAAGATATCCCAAAATCTTCTTTACATTGGCTTCCTTTTTCAAACGAATAACAGCACGCATACCATTTCTGTCACTTTCGTCCCTTATTTCACTGATAACAGAAAGTTTGTCCTTATTCTTCTCTTTAAGTTCCGCAATCTTTTGAAGAAGTTGAGCCTTATTTACTTGATAAGGAAGTTCGGTAATAACCAAACTTTGTTTATCACCATTTTGTTCTATACCGACTTTCGCACGAAGCGTAATCTTTCCTTTTCCAGTTTCGTAGGCACTTTTGAGTCCATCACCAAGCAAAAGTTCTCCGCCAGTAGGAAAGTCAGGACCTTTGATGATTTTCATCATTTTGTCAAGAGTTATGTTTGGATTGTCAATATAAGCAACAACCCCATCAATAACTTCTCCAAGATTGTGTGGAGGAATGTTTGTTGCGACACCTACGGCAATACCAGAAGCACCATTTACCAAAAGGTTTGGAAATCTTCCAGGCAAAACATCAGGTTCTTTCAAAGTATCATCAAAGTTGAGCCCCCAACGAACAGTATCTTTTTCCAAATCTCTCAAAAGTTCCATCGCGAGTGGGGTCATTCTTGCTTCAGTGTAACGCATAGCAGCGGCACTGTCACCATCGACAGAACCAAAGTTTCCGTGACCATCAACAAGTGGTGCACGAAGCACAAAGTCTTGTGACATACGCACCATTGCATCATAAACAGAAGAGTCACCATGTGGGTGATATTTACCCATACAATCGCCGACAATTCTCGCCGATTTTCTGTATGGTTTGTCTGGTGTAAGCCCAAGTTCAAGCATAGAATACAAGATTCTTCTTTGAACAGGCTTTAAGCCATCTTCAACTCTTGGCAATGCCCTGTCCATAACAACGTGCTCGGTATAAGGTATCATAGAATCATGCAAAACATCTTCAAGTGGTTTAAACAAAATTCCATCGCCACCATAAACTCCATTTCCGCCATGACCGCCTCCGTTGGCACCATTATTTTCATGGTTTTCATCTTCTCCGTCGACATCATCTACAACATTTTCTACAATGCTGTCATTTTCCACTTCCAAGTTTACTTCTCTTTCTTTTTCATTGTTTTTTGTGCCTAAAATATTTGAAGATTTTTTTTCGCTTGCACCACTTTCATCAAAAACTCTTGTCTTTCTTCCATCAGTTTTCTTTTTCTCAGAAACAACAGCATCTCCAGTCATGCTCCACATGTCAATTTGTCCTGTTACATTTGCTTGAACTGTCTTTTTCTCTTCCACATTTTCTTCCTTTTGGGCAGAAAGAATTTCATCATAACGCATTTGTCCTTCAATAGGTTCTATGAAATTTGGTTTAAATTCTTCGTCAATTTTATTTTTTTTATTACTCACTTTTCGACCTCACAATAATATTTTTAGCATTTGGATTTTTAGTCAATCTTTTTGTAATCTCTCATAAATGTATCTTCTCTATCAAAGTTTGCATGTTCACTTATGTAGCGCTTTCTTTCTTCAATGTCATCACCCATAAGTGTTGTAATCATTCTCTCGGCTTGAGCAGCATCTTCAATAGTAACTTGAATTAAAGTTCTGTTTGCCGGATCCATAGTTGTTTCCCAAAGTTGTTCTGGGTTCATTTCGCCAAGACCTTTGTATCTTTGAATCATATATCCCTTTCCCGCACTGGCCACAGCATCACTGAGCTCAGCATCAGAATAAACATATTTTTCGTAATCTTTCTTGTAAACTTTATAAAGTGGTGGAAGTCCAATAAACACATGTCCATCTGTAATAAGTGGTTTCATATAACGATAGAAGAATGTCAACAAAATTGCACGAATATGAGCACCATCTTGGTCGGCATCGGACAAAATGATAACTTTGTTATAGCGAAGTGTTGTCAAATCAAAATCTTCTCCAAAGCCTGTGTCAAGCGCAGAAATAATTGTTCTTATTTCTTCGTTTGCCAAAACCTGGTCAACTCTTTTCTTTTCAGCATTCAATGGTTTCCCGCGAAGAGGCAAAATCGCTTGAAATCTTCTATCTCTTCCTTGTTTTGCAGAGCCACCAGCAGAATCCCCTTCGACAATGAAAAGTTCGCTCTTTGTGCGGTCTCTTGATGTAGAAGATGCAAGTTTTCCTACCAAATTGAAATTTTCAGCATTGTTTTTTGCTCTTGTAAGTTCTTTTGCTTTTTTGGCAGCAAGTCTAACCTTTGCCGCTTGTTTTGCCTTGTTGATAATGACTTCGGCATATGTTGCATTTTTCTTATCGGCAAGAATTTTCGCAAGCTCTTGCAATGAAAGATTTTCCACTTCAGTTCTTGCTTCTGGATTTCCAAGTTTTGTCTTTGTTTGTCCTTCAAATTGAACATTGTTCATCTTTACATTGATAACCGTAACAAGCCCTTCTCTAAAATCTTCGCCAAGAAGGTTTGGTTCTTTGTCTTTAAGCAAGTTGTTTGCCCTTGCATAATCATTGAAAGCCTTTGTAAAAGCACTTTTAAATCCTATTTCATGCATTCCGCCTTCTGTTGTAGGGATGTTGTTTACATAAGAGAAAGTGTTTTCTGTGTAAGAGTCGGTCGAAACAAAACTTACTTCCAGATCCACCAATTTGCTTTCAGCATAAAAATAAATTGGATTTTTGAAAAGTGCATTTTTCCCTTCAACGAGATATGTAACAAAATCTTTTATTCCGCCCTCATAATGATAATGACAATCTTCACCAGTTTCTTCGTTTGAAACTTCGATTCTCAAACCTTTGTTCAAGAAAGCGAGTTCTCTTGCACGTCTTGTAATTGTTTCAAAATTAAATTTTTGATCACCAAAGACCCTATCATCAGGCAAAAATGTGACTATTGTTCCGGAAGTTGTGCTTTTTCCAATTTCTTTCAAAGGTGCAACAGGAATACCACTATGAATTTTTCCTTTTTCGTCTTCATAAGAATGGAATTCAATAAAATATTTCTTTCCGCCTTTGTTTACGGTAACTTTGCACCAACGAGAAAGAGCATTTGTAACAGATGCACCAACTCCATGCAAACCACCAGAAAATTTGTAGTTTTCATTGTTAAATTTTCCGCCAGCATGCAAAGTGGTATAAACAACTTCAACACCACTTTTTTTCAAAGTTGGATGAATATCAACAGGGATACCACGACCATTATCTTCAACAGTCGCACTTCCGTCCTTGTTTAAAGTAATTTTGATAGTGTCACCAAAACCATTTGAAATTTCATCAATAGCATTGTCAACAATTTCCCACAAAATATGATGAAAGCCCCTAGAACTTGTTGTGCCTATATACATTCCGGGTCTAAGTCTAACCGCATCAAGACCATCAAGCACAACAATATCTTTTGATTCATATTTTTTCTCTGCCATAAGTCACTCCACAATATATATTCATACTTAGTATAACACAAACGCCAAAATTAAAAAAATAATTTCACGAAAATGCAAACAATAAATTGGATTATTTGTTTTAGTTTGAATTGTTTTGCGTAAAAATTCCATACCGGAATATCAATTTTTTGTTCTCTCGCGAAGTTTTGACGAAAATTTTCATATTCGCCACTCCAATTATTTATATCCAAGTTGAAGCAAACTTGTCGTTTTTAAGTTTGTATATTTATGCGTTTTATTGTATTTTTATACTTTTGAGAATAATAAAAAAAGAAGCATCCCCTGTCTTCTTCATACAACAATATATTCAAATTCCAAACTAGCACCCAAGCACTCAATTCTTGCTTTTCTCTTTTTCCCATTTGTTGAAGTTTGTGTATCAAAACCAAAAACTTTTACATCTTCATCTTCGACGAGTTTTATATTTTGCGGCAAACCATCATTGTCAAAACAAATCAAACGGAATGAGAATAAATCACGACTTCCAACCTTAAAAACAAAATCACTTTTGTCTCCATCTTCAAAATAAAATTCAATTGATTTATAACAAACCTTGTAGCCAAATAGAAAAACAAAATCAAAATACTTTATCTTTGCAACAAAATTTCCAACAGCGTCCGAAGTCAGGTTTGATATGTTTTCTTTCCCTAGTTCAATCTCCACTTCCTTCTTATCGTTTGTCAAAACTGTAACAACAATCTTTCCAATCTCAATGTCTTGACCAAGATAATAAGTGTCTTGCAATCCATCAACTTTGACAATGCTTTTTATTGAAGAATCTTCAACATTCTTTGGCGAAGATTTTTGAAGTTGAATTTTCACTTGCTTTGAGTTTCCTACAACATCTTTTGCAAGCGTCAAGACTTTCGTTTGAAAATCCAAATTTGCAATTGATTTAAAACTCAAAAACGAACTTTTATTTTCCAAATCAACTCTCTTCAAATTAAATTGATAAGTTTTGACTATCAAATTTTGTGCATCCAATTTTTGTGCAACCTCCAAACTTGAAACAACATTTGGCACAAATGATAAAATCTCATAAATGCAACCATCATCTTGTTTTTCAGTTTGGCCAACATAATTTGAATTTTCTGCAAAATAAAAAACTGTGTAATCAAAATCAAGTTCAAGTCCATCAAACAAAACTGTAGCAGTTCTTGATTTATTTGGTTCATTTTTTGTCAATTTTGATGTATCAAGTCCAAAAATTTGCATCTCCGACATCATTTTTTGTGCAACGACATTATTTTCAAAATCCAACAAATTGATTTTAATTTTGTCAAAATCACCATTGTTTGCCATATCTTCATTCAATTCAAAATCAAAAGTATTGTCACTATCAAACTCCATTTTTTTATAATTTATCGTATATGGAATTTTTATTGTAAACTTTTCATAAGTGATCTTAAGTTCTCTTTCTCCAATTTGAGTTGAGTCAAAATTTGAAACATTTGACTTCTTTATATCAACAAGTTTCTCTCTATCGTTCTCAATTTGAAGACACAACTTTGCATCTTCAACAGAAAGTTTTTCATTCAAGAAATAGTCAGTTTTGAGGTTTTCAACACCCTCTATGCCAAGTATCTTATAATCATAGTTTTCGTCTCCGCTTGTTGTTGAGATAAAAAATTCTGCAATTATAAAACACCCAACTCCGAGCATGATAACCATCAAAATAAAGACACTTTTTCTTAAAACTTTCACGCAACCTCCTTTTGAACAGCAGCGATTTGTATCTTACCACATCAAATTTGTTCAAGTCAAACGTTTTTCAAAAAATTTTTATATAATTTTTTCGTAAAAGCATAATAATAAAATATGAACAAATTTGAATCAAAGAAAAAAATCGTCCTCACTGGTGGCGGAACAGCAGGACATGTTTACCCTGCACTTGCTGTCGCAGAAAAGTTAAAGGACTATGAAATCCATTACTTTGGCAGCAATGGGATTGAAAAAAACATTTTAAAAAATTATCCAAACATAACATATCATGAGATCGAAGCCACAAAACTTGAAAGAAAATTTACTTTTAAAAATTTTTTGATACCATTCAAACTTTTGTCATCAATAAGAAAAACAAAAAAAGAACTTTCAAACTTGTCTCCTGACATTATTTTTTCAAAAGGTGGATTTGTCGCCGTGCCAGTTGCTATAGCTGGCAAAAAACTTTCAATCCCTATCATAAGCCATGAAAGCGACTTGTCTTTTGGATTGGCAAATAAAATTATTTTGCATTTTTGCACGGTCATGTGCACAACTTTCAAGCCGACCGGAGAAAAAAATAAAAAGTGTATTTTCACAGGTCAGCCAATTCGTTCCAACATTTTCGATGGACAAAAATTAAGATTTAATTTCAATCCAAACCTACCCACAATCTTGGTTTTGGGTGGAAGTTTAGGAGCTCAATTTTTGAATGGAATCATATTTCAAAACCTTGATGAATTGACAAAAAAATATAACATTTTACACATCGCTGGCACGAAAAATTTTCAAAACATTATTCACGAAAATTACAAAATTGTTCCATACGCTGAAAACATCGAAGACTTTTATGCAACAGCGGATATAGCAATTTCGCGAGCCGGTAGTGGGGTTATCAACGAATTGCTTGCATTGGAAAAGCCAATGTTTTTGATACCATTATCAAAAAAATGTTCTCGCGGAGACCAAATTGAAAATGCTAAACTTTTTCAAAAATCCGGTTTTTGTGAGATGTTGGAAGAAGAAAATTATACAGTTGAAATATTTAATAAAAAATTAAATAATTTAATAAAAAATAAAGAAAAAATCAAAAAAAATATGAAAATGACCGCAAAAAACGATGCGGTAATGCAAATTTCAAACATTTTAGAAAAATATACAAAATAAAAAATTTAATATTTTCTTGTGATTGATTATATTTTTTATTTATTTTTCATTTTATTTTTCGTTTTTGTTTTAAATGTTTTTCATATTTGGAATGCCATATCCTTCACTGTTCATTTCAAAACCCATAGGCTGACAAGATTTCAAAAGTAACGCTTTAATTTTGTTTGGAGAAGAATCAGGATATTTTTCCAAGAGCAAACAACATATTCCCGCCACCATTGGCGTTGCGACAGAAGTGCCACTCAAAATGGTATATGGATTTTTTACACCACAAGAAACAATGTCAACACTTGGTGCGACAATGTCAGGTTTCACATGTCTAAATGCCGGGCCTCGAGAAGAGAAATCTGCTATCTCAAAATATTTGCGATTAAAACTTTTGCTGTCATAACGATTGTCATCAATTCCACCAACAGTAATAATTTTTGAACTTATCCCAGGCGACTTTATAGTTTGATATTCTGGTCCACTATTCCCAGCCGCAGCGACAACAACGACACCTTCGTTCCACAAAGCTTCCGCACCCAGCATGATTGGGTCACTTTTCCCTAGCGGTTCGCTGCCAAAACTCATGCACACAACTTTAATGTTTTTCTCTTTGTGGTTCTCGTAAACCCACTGCATGGCATCAAGAATTTTGTTTGCACTCGCTTCACCCTTGCCATCAAGTGCTTTCAAAGCAAAAACATTTGTCTTTGGTGCAATCCCAGAATATCTAAAATTTGAAAGGCACCCACTTCCAGAACAAACCCCGCACACAAATGTGCCATGTCCATTGTCGTCATATTCTTGTTGTTTTCCATTTACAAAATCAACAAACTCGCATATACGGTTTTGACCTATCAAAAAATCACAGTGTGGAGTCACTCCCGTATCAATAAATGCCACTCCTATTCCTTCCCCATAAAGATTCAATGCATCAAGAGACAAGATTCTCTTTGAAACATACATCAAAGAATTTGCCACTGAAAGTGAAGAAATATAATCCACAACCTTAACATTTGAAAGGTTTAAAATCTCTTTTTGAGATGCTTTGCAAAAGAGAGAATCTATGAATAAATATTCATATAAAATATGTATCCCTTTTTCTTTAAGCACCTGTTTTGTGCGTTTCAAATCTTTTGAAAAAACAAAACAGGGGATTTTTCTTTCACTGTTTAAAACGGCGATTTTTTCCAAAAGTCTTTTGTCGATTTTGTTTATGTTCATTTCAAACCATCAATTATCCTTATCATATTTTCATAAGTTTGTGCAGGCAAATATGGTTTCATCTTCTCAATAGAATTTATTATTGCGTCATAATCAAAAGTTCCGCTTGATTTTTGCATTTGTATCTCTTTTGCAAGCCTTTGCATAAGCTCATTAGACGAACAATCTTTAAGCTCATCATACGTTTCACTGATAGTCTTTTGTTTTTGTGATACATCTTTTGTGCTATGCTTTTCTTCATGCATAATACCAGAACTTTTTGAAAATTCGCTTAATTTCATATTTCCATACCTCTAAAAACAATATATGTTTGTCGTTTGAAAATTTACACTAAATCACAAAGTCAAAGCATATAAATAAAATATGAACAATATCTTTAATCAGCCGTTAAATCAGCCAAATCCCGAAAATAATCAGCCATTCTATTATCCCGAAGATTTGAAATTTGATGCCAAAACACAAAGTTTTTCAAAAGCAGACTTTTCCAATAATGACTCAAATATTTCACGCCAACAGCAGGAAAATATCTCAAACTCTTCAATTCAACATTCTTACAGTCCATTTTCAAACCTTTTTAACAACAAAAACGATATTCTGGCATCTTTGCTCGCAGGAAATTTCCTCGGCTCAAATGTCCCCCAAAACGAATTTTTGTCACAAGCATTAAACTTTCTTGGCACACAAAAAACAAAACTAAAAGAAGGTGAAAAACAGGCAAAAACGATAAAAAGCGATGACATTTCAGAAGTTTTTGAAGATATTTAACATCAAACCTACATCTTACACCTAAAAAATAAAACACAACAAAAAAAAGACCGCATTAAAAAGCAGTCTTTTATTTAGTAGACATATTTATATTCTCCTATTCGTCAACAATTTTTCCATGTTCAAAATAAATCTTTCTCTTGCAGATTTTTTCGGCGATTTCTGGTCTTGTGCACGCCAAAATCAATGTTGTATCTGGACCTTTAAGTTTTTTAATCAAACTTAAAATAGCATCAATATATATATCTGAAATTTCATCAAAAATATTGTCAACTAAAAGCAAATCCAAAGGTCTGAAGGTCAGTCTGATAAGTGACAAAATATACTTGTCTTCTTTTCTTATGTTTTTAACTTTTTCGTCTCTAATTCTTTCCAATGAAAAATCAATGATGGCATTGTTTATCATTTTTTCGGCATCAGCAGGTTTGAAACCTTTTTTGTTTAAGATATATCTAAAATTTTCATAAACCGTCTTATTTTCCAAAAACACTGGACAATAAGGGACATAACCAACATTCAAATCTGTCTTAAAATCTACTTTTTTGATTGGAATTTTGTTTAAATAAATTTCACCAGAATCAAAATCTTCAAGTTTTGCAATAACACGCAAAAGAGTGGTTTTTCCGCTGTTTTCTTCGCCAACAAAAGCAACACTTTCTCCAACTTCAACATCAACATTGATATCTTCCAACGCATAGAACTCTTTTGTAAATTTCAAATTCAAGTTTTTTATAGAAAGCATAATGTGCACCTCTTCCTAAATATATAATACTATATCTCAAAAAAAAATAAAAGTAAATTTTGATGTTTGCAAACAAAACAGAGCAAAATTTTACTTTTATTATGTTATTTCTTTTTGTGTTTTTTGACCGCAACAGTAACTTCAGTAGAAATATCTTCGCTTAAAACCAAAATCTCTTCGCCGGAGTCAGTGTTTTTCTTAACATCACCTGCGACAACCCTAAATGTCAAATTCACATCATTGTCAGCACTAAACAAGAACACTTTGTTTCCATAATCTTCATAGTTTTGATAGCCGCTCTCATCACTCACACCATTTGTTTTGCTGATAAGATATGTCAAGTTATACCAATATTCACTTTTTGGAAGGCATATTGAATATTGCATGCCACGCTCCTCTCCAAAAGTCAAAACTTGTTCCGTTTTGCTTGATTTTATTTGCAAGTCAACAAATTTGTCTGCTACTCTATCATCTTTGTCCAGCACAACTTTTATTCCATAATCAGTGCTCAAAGCCCCTGTGATTTCACTTATATGTGCCGTGCGAAGTTTTGTCTCCGCCTCACAACCCACCATAAAACAAAAACAAACACAAAGAATAATCAAAAATATATTTCTAAATCTTTTCATATCCATATTGTGTTTGTTTTATGTCAATTTATACTATCAAACTTTGCGAAGAAACTTTCAAAATCCTAAAAATTCACTTCAATCAAGCCATACTTTTGGTCATTTCTCTTGTAAAGAACATTAACTTTGCCAGTCTCAGCGTTCAAGAAGATGTAGAAAGCATGTCCCAATCTTTCAATTGCATCTTTTGCCTCTTCAATCATAACAGGTTCGAGTTCAAAAGATTTTTTCTTATAAATTTCAGGCAATTTCAAATCAGGCATTTCTTCCAAAAATTCAAATCCAACATTCTTTGGAGCATTTCTTTTGCTTTGAGTAACTTTTTGTCTGTTTCTAACAATTTGTTTCTCAATCTTTGGAAGTGCAAGGTCAATATTTTCATACATATTAAGCCCAGTTACTTCTGCTCTATAAAGCAATCCTTTGTTTGAAATTGTTACTTCCAATTTTTCATTTTTGCCTTGTTTTGAGCAAACAACACGAGCACTTGCTTCTTCTCCAAAATATTTGTTCAATCTGTCCAATTTCTCAGTCATAATATCTTTGAAACGGTTTGAAATTTTGTATTTCTTTTCAATAAATGTAACTTTCATAGTTAACTCTCCTTTTGTAAAAACATTATAGCAAAATAAATTCTTTTTACCAAATGTTTTAGCAAGATTTTGATTTGGGTTTGGTTTGTTTCTATTTAAAATTTGTCTTCACCCCGCTTTAATTTGCAGAATTAAAAACAAGTTCATTCCCGTCAAGTTCAACTTCAATAGTTCCGTGGTCAGGAAGTTGTCCAAGCAAAATCTTTTCCGCAATGCGGTCTTCTATTTCTTGTTCGATAAATCTCTTTAAAGGTCTTGCACCATAAATTAAATTTGAACCTTTCGCAACAATATAATCTATCGCCTTTGGATCAACTTTGAGTTTGAGACCTTTTGCTGCCAAACGCTTATTGATATTTGCAATAAGAATGTCAGAAATCTTGATAAGGTCTTGCTTTGAAAGACTGTCAAAAATGCAAATAACATCAATTCTGTTGATAAGTTCTGGTTTAAATTTCTTCTTCAAAGCATCCATGTAGATGTCTCTTTCGCTGACTTTTTCGTTGTTTTCTGTGCCAAAGCCAAGTTGTCTTTGTTGCCTAATTTCATTTGCACCAATATTGCTTGTCATGATGATGATTGTGTTTTTGAAACTTACGGTTCTGCCCTTGCTGTCTGTCAAACGACCATCGTCCAAAATCTGCAACAACGCATTCAACACTTCTGGGTGAGCCTTTTCAATTTCATCAAACAAAACAACACTATATGGTTTTCTTCTTACTTGTTCTGTAAGTTGTCCACCCTCATCAAATCCAACATATCCTGGAGGTGCACCAATCAATTTTGACACTGTATGACTTTCCATATATTCGCTCATGTCGATACGAATAATGTTGTTTTCATTGTCAAACATCGCCTCTGCGATTGCTTTTGAAAGTTCTGTTTTCCCGACTCCAGTAGGTCCCATAAACAAGAACGAACCAATTGGTCTCTTGCTGTCTTGCAAGCCAACTCTTGCTCTTCTAATTGCCTTTGCAACCGCACTTATTGCTTCGTCTTGTCCAACAACTCTCTTATGCAAAATTTCTTCAAGGTGAACAAGTTTTTCTTTTTCGCCTTCAGTCAATTTTGTAACAGGAATTCCTGTCCACTTTGAAACAACTTCTGCAATTTCATTTTCGCCAATTTGTTTGCTTCCGCTTTTTTTGATAATTGTGTCGTTTTGAGCCTTGAGTTCGGTTTCCAAATTTATGATTTCTGATTGAAGTTTTGCCGCTTTTTCATAATTTCTTTGCAAAGAAGCTTCATCACGGCTTGCAGACAAAGTTTTGATTTTCTCTTCCATGTCTCTCACTTTTTGTGGTTTGATTGTGTAATTAACTTTGGCACGAGAACATGCTTCATCAATCAAATCTATCGCCTTGTCTGGCAAACTTCTGTCAGTAATGTATCTGTCTGACAAGTTTGCTGCAGCTTCAATAGCTTCGTTTGTAATTATGATTTTGTGGAACGCTTCATAAGTGTCCTTCAATCCTTTCAAAATTTGAATTGTCTGCTCTACTGATGGTGGATTTACCATAACAGGTTGAAATCTTCTTTCCAAAGCCTTGTCTTTTTCGATATATTTCCTATATTCATCAGTTGTGGTTGCTCCAATAGTTTGAAGTTCACCACGAGCCAAATATGGCTTCAACATATCTGATGGGCTTGTCTCGCCTTTTTCGCTTCCTGCTTGTGCAAGCGTATGGATTTCATCAATAAAGACAATGATGTTCCCATTTTGAATAATCGTTTCTATGACATCTTTAAGTTTTTCTTCCATCTGTCCACGATATTTCGTGCCAGCCATAAGTCCGCCAATTTCAAGAGCGTAAATTGTCTTGTCCTTGATTTCTTCAGGAACATCACCACTTGCAATCGCTTGTGCCAAGCCTTCAACAACTGCTGTTTTCCCAACACCCGCTTCACCAATCAAAACTGGGTTATTTTTTGTCTTACGGCAAAGAATTTCAATAACCCTTTGGATTTCTTCTTCTCTGCCAATAACTGGGTCAAGTTTGTGTTGTCTTGCTTTCAAAGTTATATCACTGCCCATTTCAAGCAACTTGTCAGGCAATGAGCTCCCCTCTTGCCCAGAATCACCAGTCTTTTTTGTCTCTTTGTTTGGGTTTGAAACCTGCAAAGATGACAACAATTTGATTTTCATCTCGTCAACATTTACATTGAAGATGTTTTCAAGCATTTTTGTTGCATAACAACTTTTGTTTGACAAAATCGCCAAAAGCAAATGTTCTGTTCCGATAAAAGAATGTCCCATGTCCATTGCAATTTGTTGAGCCATTTGGAAAAGCTCTTTTGTTCTTGGTGTAAGTTCCACGCTTCCGAAAAGTGAAACTCCGCTTGATGACTCTTCAAAAAGTTCAAACAAACTGTTTTCTGTCACACCATAGGATTCCAAAATTTTTGATGCAGTGCATTCAGAAACACTGGCAAGGCCATACAAAATATGTTCTGTCCCTACCAAATTACTGCCAAAACGCAAGGCAATTTTGCTTGCATTTTTTATTACTTTTTCAATGCTATCTGAAAATAAACCATTATTTAAAGCCATAATCTATCCCCTCCTTTTGGTTTTAATTTTAAGAAATTATTTCCTAATCTTGAAAAATAAAATCACTTTTTCACAAGTTCTTTTATTTTCCTACTTATATACTCACTTCTTGTGTGGTTTTCCTTTATATTTTCGGAAAAATTTTCAATTTCTTTCAAATTTGCACTTGCCCCTTCGACATAAAGCCGTTGAAAACCCTTGTAGTCCAAAATTTTCAAGAATCCAAGTGCATCACCAAATTTTACAAGCGACAAAAGCGAAATCATTTCATTTTCTTCAAGCAAAAAACACTCTTGCAAAGTGCCTAAAGCTCGATAAATTTCATCTATCAACGTATCATAATTTGTTGCCAATATATCTTCTCTCGCTGACAATTCCATTTCGCAAATGTTGTATACATAGTCGGAAACATTGTCAATAATCTCCTCTTCGCTCAAACCAAGTGAGTTTTGATTTGAAATTTGATAAAAGCTGCCAAAAGTCTTGCTCCCTTCGCCATAGAGCCCTCGCAAAGTAAAACCTTGTTGCTTTGCTTCGTTTTTCACAAGGTCAATATCTCCATTCCTCTCAAGTGCCGGCAAAAAAAGCATAACAGATGCACGCATACCAGTGCCTAGATTTGATGGACAGGAAGTTATAAAACCATAATCATTTGAATATGCTATATCTACTTCCGACAAAAGCAAGTTGTCAAGAGTTTTTATCTCTCTATATGGTTTGTAAAGATTGAAACCATTTACAATGCACTGCTCTCTTATATGGTCTTCTTCGTTTATCATAACAATCAAGTGTTCGTCATCGCTCATAGCGACTGCAGAAATATCCTTGTTTTCAATAAGTTCTTTGCTTATTATATGTCTTTCAAGAAGAGCATTGCATTCGTTTAATGACAAATCTTTTAGGCAGAAAAAATCGAAATTTCCATATTTGTCAATCACTTTTTTGACAGAATCAATGATAAAAACTGCGTCAGAGTCCTCACGCAGTTTCGTGAAAAAATTGAAGCCAGAGATGTTTCTAGCAAGCCTAATACGAGATGAAATTGCAATATTTTCAAAATTTTCGTTCATATTCATAATCATTATATCAAATAAAGACACTCCCGAGCAAATATAAACACCAGATTTTCCATCTTTTGTTGTTTGAAATTGTCTATAAGTTCTCACTTACGGTCTTATGTTTTCTTCCGCCATACATTTTTTCTATGGCTTTTTTAATTTCTGGAAGTTCATAACACTTTTCACAACCGACAAATCCAGTTTCCAATATTTCATCAACAGTGGTGCCACATTTTGGACACTTTTCCATTATTCTTCCTCTTTTTCAATGCCTTTCATTGTGAGAGAAATTCTCTTTTTAGGCAAATCTACAGCCATAACTTTGACATCAACAACATCGCCAACCTTAACAACATCAGATGGATGTTTTACAAATTGATCAGAAAGTTGAGATATATGCACAAGTCCGTCTTGGTGAACGCCAATATCAACAAACGCACCAAAGTCAACAACATTTCTTACAACACCCTTAAATACCATGCCTTCTTTAAGGTCCTCCATATGAATAACATCACTTCTCAAAACAGGTTTTGGCATACTTTCACGAATGTCACGACCTGGTTTCAAAAGTTCGTTTGTGATGTCGTTTAATGTAGGAACACCAATTCCGCACTCTTCAGCAACTTTCTTTTCACCTTTTTGCTCTATCATCTTTGGCAAAAGGACAAGATTGTTGTTTTTAACATCTTGCTCTGTGAGATTGAAAAGTTTTAAAAGTTTTCTTGCACCATCATAACTTTCTGGGTGCACAGCTGTGTTGTCGAGCACATTTTCGCCACCAACAACTCTCAAGAAACCTGCACATTGTTCAAATGCTTTTGGTCCAAGTTTTGGGACAGACAAAAGTTGTTCTCTTGACTTAAATCCTTTTTCTTTTGTTCTGAAAGCAACGATATTTTTTGCGATTGACATATTAAGTCCAGAAACATATGACAAAAGGCTTGGAGACGCCGTGTTAATGTCAACTCCAACGCTGTTTACACAGTCTTCAACAACACCAGTCAAAACTTCTGTAAGTCTGTTTTGTGGCATATCATGTTGATATTGTCCAACTCCAATTGACTTAACATCAATCTTAATAAGTTCTGCCAATGGGTCTTGAAGTCTTCTTGCAATTGATACCGCACTACGCAAATTTACGTCATAATCAGGAAATTCTTCAGCAGCAAGTTTTGAAGCAGAATAAACTGATGCTCCCGCTTCGCTCACAACTGCATAACTTACTGGAATGTTTACATGTTTAATAAGTTCTGCAACAAAAATTTCAGATTCTTTTGATGCGGTTCCGTTTCCAATAGCAATGATATTTACATGATGTTTTTCAATCATGCTTTTCAATTTTTCAAGTGACTCTTCAGTCTTTGAACGTGGTGGAGTTGGATAAACCACTGTTGTATCCAACACAGAGCCATTTTTGTCAATAACTGCAATCTTACACCCATTGTGATATCCTGGGTCAAAACCCAAAATGATATTGTTTTTGAGTGGAGCTTCCATAAGAAGTGGTTTCAAATTTACTTCAAACATTTTGATGGCTTGCTCGTCAGCCATATCAGTCAAATTGTTTCTGCATTCTCTTTCAAGTGAAGGGAACAACAATCTGTCATAAGCATCTTTAATAACTTCATCAATCAATACATTTGTATCTTCATTGTCTTTTTTGTAATGTTTTTCAATTACTGGAATTGTCAATTTTTCATCAATAACAATATTAACTTTCAAGCACTTTTCGTTTTCGCCACGATTGATAGCCAAAACTCTATGGCTTGGAAGATTTTTAACTTCTTGTTTGAAGTCTGCGTAAGTTTCATAAGTCAAATTGTTTTCATTTTCAAGCAATGAGCAAGTGATAAACGCCTTGTTAGCGATGATTTCACGCAATTCTTTTCTCAATTCTGCATTGTCAGAAATGCGTTCTGCGACGATGTCTTTTGCCCCTGCAATAGCATCTTCAACAGTCAAAACTTCTTCTGTAATAAACTTCTTTGCTTCTTCCAAGATGACATACTTTTTTGATTGTGCTTGCAAAATATCAGCCAATGGCTCGAGTCCTTTTGCAATAGCAACAGATGCACGAGTTTTTCTCTTTGGTTTGTAAGGTCTATAAATATCTTCAACTTCTGTCAAAGTCATAGCACCTTCCAAAGCCTTTGCAAGTTCGTCAGTCCATTTCCCTTGTTCTGTAATAACCTTTTCGACTTTTGCTTTTTCATCGTCCAAGTTTCTCAAATATTTCAATCTATCTGCAAAATTTCTCAAAACTTGGTCATCACATGAGCCATGCATTTCCTTTCTATAACGAGCGATGAAAGGGATTGTATTTCCTTCATCAATAAGTTCGATAATATTTTTTGTATAGTCCTGTCTGAGTCCAAATTCACTTGACAGTCTTTCTTCTATTGTCATTTTATTTTCTCCTTAATTTTTCTTGAATATCCATGATTATTGTATCATAATTACCACAATTTTTCATAAGAATTTGACCATTTTTCTGTAAAATTTTTCCATTTAAAACTGTCATAACAACATCTCTTTTTGATTTCTCCCAAACCAAAGTCTTAAAAATGTCGTCATACAAACTTTTGGCATTTTTAATAACCATAAAGTTCGCCTTTTTGCCTTCTTTGATTGGATTTTCTTCACCAAAGAGCATTTTTGCACCTGCATTGCAAGCCATAGACAAAACTTCTTTTTCGCTGATGCAGTTTTTGTCTTCAAAAAGCCCTCTTTGTGACATCAAAATCTGTCTCATAAATGCAAAAAAGTCAATTTCAAACGAATAACCACTTCCCAATCCAACATTAAAATCAAACGATTTCAAACTCAACAAATTGGTTGGTCTTCTACCATTTTTGCCGTCTTCGCCAACTGTCAAACAGAAGTCACATTCATAATTTGAAAGCAATTCCAAATCATCTTTTTCAAGACAGTTTCCGCCAACAAAAATAGGTTTTCTATCCAAAAATCCAAAATCTTCAAGCACCTGAACCATTGGTTTTTTATATAATTTATCAACCATTCCAAGTTCGTCCAAATCTTGCCCAGCCTTAACAAAAAGTCTCAATTTGTCTTTCGCTACTTTTTCACTTATAGACGAAAGTTCGTTTTCTTCCAAATGGTCAAGATTTTCCAAAACATATTCTTTTTCATTTGCAGAGACATCGTTGCAAATTGCACCGGCAAGCAAATTTTTGATTATCATCAAATTTTCAATATCTTTGCAAAGTTTAACATCACTTTGGTCAAACTCACCATAATCCATTTCAAACGCTCTCTTTGAAGAACAAAACGCATTCACAAAATTTGGCATAACAATATCGCCATGCAAATCCACAACTTCACAATTTGCTGATAAACTGCCAACTTTTCCAACCTTTGCAATCTTGTCATCATCTGTCAAAATATCGACATAATCAAGCCGTCCAGTCTCTATGTCAAAAAGTTGTGCATTCTTAAATATAACTTGCATATCCACCCCTATTTTTGTTAAACTATTATAGTGAAATTATAACTTAAAAGGAGCGGAAAAATCAAATGAAAGAAAAGACAATTTTGCATTCTGATGTAAACAATTTTTTCGCTTCGGTTGAGTGTGCCACAAATTCCGAGCTTGTCGGAAAGCCTGTTGCAGTAACAGGAAACCCCGAAAAACGCACTGGCATAATTTTGGCAAAAAATGAAATAGCAAAAAAATATGGTGTCAAAACTGGTGAAGCAATTTGGCAAGCAAAACAAAAATGTCCCGACCTTGTAACTCTTGTTCCACATTATGCTCTTTATGAAGAAATTTCAAAAAAACTGCATGAATTATATCTCCAATACACAGATTTCGTTGAACCTCTTGGGCTTGATGAGTGTTGGCTTGATGTAACTCCATCACTCAAATATCTCGGCAAAACAGGAGAACAAATTGCAAATGAAATCAGACAAAAAGTGAAAGAAGAATTTGGCATCACCGTGTCTATCGGCGTGTCATTTTCAAAAATTTTTGCAAAACTTGGCAGTGACATGAAAAAACCTGACGCCACAACAATTTTGCCAAGAGAATCAATCAAATCAAGAGTTTATCCACTCCCACTAAATTCAATTGTAGGAGTTGGCAGGAAACTGACCGACAAATTTGAAAAAATGAACATAAACACAATCGGTGATTTTGTTGGTCTTGACATAAACTTTGTCAAATCAATTTCAGGCAAGGTCGGAGAAGAACTCCATCAAAAACTCACAGGTAAACTCATTGATGATGTAAGATGTTATTATGATATTGAACCACCAAAAAGCATAGGCAATGGCACCACCACAATTATGGATATAACTTCACAAGAAGATGTTGAAAAAGTGGTGGCTTTTCTTTGTGAAAAAGTTGCATCAAGAATGGCAGTTTCTGACTATCATGGCACAACACTTTCTGTTTCAATCAAAACAAACACATTCAAAACTTATCATCACTCAAAAACCTTTGCACCAATGCAAAGTAAAGAAGAAATTTTTTCAAACGCGCGAAACATGTTGCACGATTTTTGGCATTATGACCAACCTGTTCGAGCAATTCGTATTGCAATTTCAAATCTTGAAAACAACGAAAAAATGGAACAACTCTCTTTTCTCGACCAAAAAGAAAAAGATATTACTCGAAGCATACAAGCACTCAAAAACAAATATGGCAAAGATATAATCTATGTTGCGAGCGATACCGTTTCATTTATAAATCGAAAAAACAAAGACGAAGAACACAAATAATTCAAAATTTTTGTCTTGACTATATGCCTTATCCATTGTATAATAAGAAAAAAAGGAAGGGCGCCTATGAACGAATATCAAAAAATAGTCAAAAAATATTACAATCCTCGTGGCATTCATTTTGAATCTGATGCTGAATATGAGAAGCTTTTTCATGGTTGGGAAGTTGGTTCTCCAACAGACAAGAAAGAGTTATATGAAAAGATTTATTATTACACATGTGACTATGTTGCACATTTGTTTGAAGCCGAATATTTAAGCGGAAATTTTGAAGATGCATTGCAAGATGCTTACATCTTTTTGATAGAATACAAAAAACCACTGCCATGCACTTTGCCAAAGCTCAAAACCACAATAAGCAAATATATAACCACCTGCTTTGAACAAATGCAAACAGAAGAGAAAGAGAAAAATTGGCATCTCAATTTTGAAAAGAACGAAGACATAAGCGCAATTATTGACGAAAATATCAATACAGAATCTTCAATTTTATCAAATCTTGACACAGAGGAATTGTTTAAAAAGTCTTGCCAAACAAAAACAAAAGAGCAAACTGACAAAAGATGCAAAATGGCATATCGCTATGTTTATGAAGGGAAAACACCAAACCAAATAGCAAAAGAACTCAACTGTTCAAAAGACCAAGTTTGTTCCAATATTGCACAAGTTCTTAAAAAGTCAAGAGCAATAGTTGAAAAGGAAAAAGAAAAGTAAAAATTTTACTTAAAAAGACTAAAAGCAGATGATATCACATAAAAAACTACAATAAAAAACTTGCAAATGATTTGCAAGTTTTTATTTTTATTCAAATTTAAAACTGTTATTTTCAATTATTCAACAACAATTTCAACATTGTCGTCATTAGATTTCTTTGGTTGAGAATTGCTTGACTTCTTGTTTTTCTTTGGTCTGTAAGCGATTGCCCAAAGTCCTGGAGTCAAACATGTTGCTGAATAGAAACCAGCAAGGATTCCAATCATGATAGGGAATGCAAATTCTCTAATATCAGGCACACCAATAACTGTAACCATAAAAATCATGATGAAAGTTGTGAGTGTTGTAAGGATTGTTCTCATAAATGATGCTCTAACTGCACCATTTGCGACTTCTTGATTTGAAATCTTTGCGTTTGACTGTTTTGCAGTTTTTAAATCACTTCTCATTCTATCAAAAATGATAATTGTGTTGTTTACAGAATAACCCAAAATTGTAACCAATGCAGCGATAAATGAAACATTGATTTCAATTCTACAAATAAGCATAATTGATGTTGTAACAAGCAAATCATGGAATAATGCCAAGATTGCTGCAAGTCCACTTGTGAACTCAAATCTGAATGCAACATAAACCAAAATAAGCAAAATTGCAACCAAAAGTGCGATAAATGACTTCATCATAAGTTCTGAACTTGCACTTGCTGTTGTTATACCACCATTTGCAATAAGGGCTGATTCTTCAATGCTTCCAATTGTTTCCAAAGTTGCATCTTCATCGACATACTTAAAAGCTTTCAAAAGGTCAAGTCTGATTTTGTCATTTATTTCTTCAATTTTAGCAGTTTCAAGTTTATTGTTGTTTTGGTATTTTATGATAACGGCCTTGCCATCTTCAATACCCATTCCGCTGATGTTCATTGTTGTGTCTTGATATGTGTTTATATCAAGTCCATATTCTCTCAAAACATTGTTGATTTTTTGCTCCAAAACTCTTTGGTTTGTTGAAACAACAGAATCGTCAACAGTATAAGTTCCGTCAGTATCAAGATAGATTGTCATGTTTGAGCCACCTGTGAAGTCAATACCAAGATTGAATCCAAGTGTGCACAAAAGCACAACACCTACCAAGCAAATAACAATTGGAGCAATCAAAAACCATTTCAAGTTTTTGCAAAAGTTAAATTTTGAATTTTCAATCTTTTCATCAAGCGAAAATTTTGAAGTCTTTTTATATTTCTTATTCATTTGCTTGCCCTCCTACGATTGCCTCTTCGCTTTCTTTGATATGTTTGATTTGTTTTGGCAAGTGGAGTTTCTTTGCTTTAACACTGTTGAAAGGCAGATACCATTTTACTAAGAATCTCAAAATAACAAGATTCATAAACATAGAAAGCACGATACCGATAAGAAGAGTGATTGCAAATCCTTGAATTGATGCAGTCCCCAAAATGTAAAGCACAAGAGCAGTGATAATTGTTGTAATATTACTATCAAAGATAGGCCAGAACGCACGCTTAAAACCAATCTTTACTGAAAGTGGAATCTTCTTTCCAGAACGATATTCTTCTCTAACTCTTTCAAATATGATAACGGTTCCATCAACTGCCATACCGATACTCAAAATAATTCCGGCAAGACCTGGCAATGTGAGTTGAACAAATGAAATTGCTTGCAAGAAGAAAAGCATCAAAACTGTATACATAACAAGAGCAAAAGAAGCCAAGAAACCGAAGTCTCCATATCTAAGCCAAAGAATAAGCATGATAAGAAACATTCCAACAAAGCCACCGATAATAGCAAGCTTCAATGCTTGTCCGCCCAATGTCGCAGACACAACAGAACTTTCAAGAAGTTCGAGTTCAACATTAAATGTTCCGCTCATGATTTTGAGAGCATAATCTTCTGCGTCTTTCATCGTATTAAAACTTCCTGAAATGAAAGTTGAGCCACCAGTAATTTTTTGCTCACAAGTCAATTGCATATCAGCAGAGTCGTCAATTTCGCCAAGATAGATATAAATTTTTTTATCTCCACTTGCAGCTTCACCTGTCAAATCTGCAAATTTCTTTGCCCCTTCTTTTGTGAATGTTACGCTGACACCATAAACATAGTCTCCGCTGTCACCTTTTTGAACAGTTGCTTGAACATTTGAAATGTCAGAACCTTTGATTCTTGCTTCTGCACTTGAACTTTGTGTAAGTGTCATATAAAGTGGAGTAGGTTCTCCAATCATATCAAAAATTTCGTCAGAGTTTGTAACCGAAGGAACTTCGATTCTGATTTTTGTGTTTCCTTGTCTTGTGATTGTTGCTTCTGAATATTCTTTTGTGATAACACTTTCAAGTCTTGTGACTGTGGCATCAATAGCCGTGTCCAAGTCAGAAGTGTTGCTGTCTTTGGCGATTGAACAATCATACACAACAGAAATACCACCTGCAAGGTCAAGCCCAAGTGAAATTGAGTTTGCAAAACCATTGTAAGTGTAAGATGTGAATGGAATATCAAAACTACAAACAGACAAAACAATTCCAAGAATTGTGATAACAATCATCGCAACAAAGTTTATGATGGAATTCTTTTTAACTTTACTTCTAGCCATTACTTCCCCTTAAAATAAAAACATAATATTTTGGTTGCACTATATCAAAATAGCTACTTTGAATTATAATACATTAAGGGGCTTATGTCAATTAAAAAACTAATTTTTTTTCAAATTGACGCAAATAATGCCACAAATTGCGCCTATTACACTGCCGAAAATAAGGTCATTTAAAAAGGTTTTGTCAAAAGAGAAAGTCCCGTCCAAAATTGAGAACACCAAGAAAGCAGAAATCGTGAACAAAAACCCAATCAAAAGCCCGTTTAAAAGTCCCATTTCTTTGTGCTTTTTCATGCCAACAAACACTCCAAAAAAGATGCTCACACCCTTGATAACCTGATTCACTGGAGCAATAATTTTGTCCGAAATGCTGGTAAAGCGCAAAACAAATGCAAAGAGCAAAATGCCCACGAGCGCCGTTGCAAGTCCAACCAAAACGCCTTTCAAAATGCATTTCCACATTTGGTTTTTGTCTTGTTTTTCACTTCTCAATGTTTTCGCTTTCATTATTGCCTCCTCCGCCATATTTTAAACATGGACAAACCTTCAAACTTACTATAAAATATGCAAGAACAAATTGCAAAATGACAAAAAAATAAGAGCCATCGCCCTTATTTTGTTTTTTAAATTTTTATTGACTATTATTTATTTTCTTCTTTGCTTTCTGCTTTAACTTCTACAGTCTCTGTCTTGTTTTCAGTTTCTGCGACTTTTTTCTTCTTTTTTGAATCTTTTTTCTCTGCTTTTGCTTCTTCAGCGGCTTTTTCAGCAGATTTCTTTTCTTCCAAAGCTTTCTTTTCTGCTTCAGCCTTTGCTTCTGCTTCTTTTTTCAATTCGGCATCACTTTTGAAAACTGTGTAAACAGCATAAGCATCAATGCTCATATAACTTTTGTGCTCTTTGCTTCCTGTTTCAATAACAACAACTTTTTGTGTGTCGTCAAACTTAAGTTCTACAATAGTGCCATAAACACCACTTGTTGTCAAAATTTTGTCTCCAACCTTCAAAGAATTTGTTTGTTCTTGAACCTTTTGTGTCTCTCTCTTGTTTCTAGCATTCATCATAATTGGCATAGCAATCAAAAGCAAAGCCACAACTCCAATAAGCACATAATTCCATACTCCATTTCCGGCATTTGTTGTCCCGTCAAGCAACATACTCATAAATTTTTTCTCCCTTTTATTTGAAATAGAATCCCATAATCAAAAACATCAAGATTACCCCAAGTGGCAACGCCAATGCATTTATATCCATAGCGACTCTCCTTTTATCTTACACTAAAAGATTAACATATTGCAAACAAATTTTCAAGATTAATTTCTAAAAAAGATGTTTTTTGTCTAAAACTCTCAAATAGACTCTTTCAGACACTTTCTTATAATCTTAAATGTTTTTTCTTCTTCGATTTTTTCTTTCTTATCAGAGAAGAATCTTCTTTCATAAAGCATCAACGCCAAAATGATGAGTGTAAACATTGACGACATAATACACAAGAACACCTTAAACCCAACCAATGATTGATCAAGGTTAAACAAGAACATCAAGATAAATGTAAAAACTCTAGAAACCCCCAAAGTCATGTTGCAAATTGCATGGTGTTCAACAATGTATTCGTATAATCCTTCTTCTTTGAGAATTGAAAACCTTTGAGATTCGTAAAGATATTGATATATAATCTTTGTCGTCACCACTCCCAAATTGTAAACATAAATTGTCGTTATGCTTGGAAAGAAGACAAACAAAATAGTGGATAAAAGTGGAATAAATGCGATTATACAAAGGACAAGTTCTCTTTTCCCTAATTGTGTAAATTTTCTAAATGCCACAAGACCAAAAATGGAAATTACTGCACATATGCTTATAATCATTCCCAATTTAAAACTAGAACCAAGTTCTATCATAATGCAAATGTTGACAAGTGTCGGCACAATTGTTGTCAACCCATAAATAATTCCCAGAATATAAATACTTTTTATTTTTGCCTTCGCTTCTGGTTTGTTGTTTAGAGCAGAAAAATACTCTTTCATAGTAAATTTGCTGTTTTCTGGTCTTTTGCTTCTTACACAAAATGAAAGTCCAATTTGAATAACACAAACAACAAAAATGTAAATTGACACCTGTGCATATGTTGACACTTCAATCAGTGCTCCCAAGACGATAGGCACAAAAATATCCATTGCTTTGCCAAGTGCTTGATCAAGCAGAACAAAGGTTCTCATACTGCTTCTGCTGACCATTTCGTGTTTCATCGTGTCGTAAGCAGAATAATAAATTGCCTGTGACACACCATTCAAGATACCTGCAAGTGGAATGAGTTGTGCCAAATCTCTCCCAAAAAAGATTGCAAAGACAACAAGCCCTGCTCTTGCAATAATTCCACAACGATATATAACCGCCCTGTTTGTCTTTTCAAGCAAATAACCAAGCAAATAATACACAATGCAAAGTGATGCATAAGTCACAATCAAATAGAGTGCAACATTATAGACATATTTGTGAATGTCACTTGAAAGGCTGTAAATATAAGCAACCAAAAAAGTAGACAGAAACAAATCAATTACTGCCGAAATCTTGTGACATGCCATCAAACAATTACTTGAAAGTTTGTCTTTTTTGCTTGTTTTTATATCATAAGAAAATCCCATATTTGACCTCTTTTGTTTTTATCCACTTTTTTGATTGGTTTTAATTTCAATAAATGCAAATTTTTATCAAAATCTTCTGTCAAAATTAGATTTTCTTTGTTTTTACTTCTTCTTTAAGTCTGTTTTCAAAGTCGTCAAGATTAAGCCCACTTTTGTTTTCAAATCCACGACCACGAATTGAAATTGTTCCGTTCTTTTCTTCTTCGTCACCAACAATAACAAGATAAGGTATCTTCATGTTTGATGCTTCACGAATTTTATATCCTATTTTTTCGTTTCTCAAATCTTCTTCAACTCTAAACCCTGCTTTAAACAATTGTTCTTTAACTTTGTGAGCATAATCATTGTTTCTTTCTGTTAAAGACAAAACCCTAATTTGTTCTGGAGCAAGCCAAAGTGGGAATGCTCCTGCAAAGTTTTCAATCAAAAGTCCCATAAAGCGGTCAAGTGATCCATAAATAACTCTGTGAATCATAATTGGTCTGTGTTTTTCACCATCTTCACCAACATATTCAAGGTCAAATCTTTGTGGAAGTTGGAAGTCAAGTTGAATAGTTCCACATTGCCAAGTTCTGCCCAATGTGTCCGTAAGATGAAAATCGATTTTTGGCCCATAAAAAGCGCCATCTCCTTCGTTGATGACATAGTCTCTTCCCAATTCGTCAAGAGCGTTTTTAAGTCCGTTTGTTGCCATTTCCCAATCTTCATCACTGCCCATACTATTTTCTGGACGAGTTGACAATTCGATATGATAATCAAAGTTGAAAATCTTGTAAACTCTGTCAATCAAAGCCACAACACCTTTGATTTCGTCTTTGATTTGTTCTGGCGTCATAAAGATGTGTGCGTCATCTTGTGTGAATGAACGAACACGCAAAAGTCCGCCAAGTTCACCTGACTTTTCGTATCTATGAACAAGTCCCAATTCGCCAAGTCTAAGTGGCAAATCTCTATATGAATGTGGTTCGTTTTTATAAACAAGCACGCCACCTGGACAGTTCATTGGCTTGATAGCATAAATATCTTCATCAATTTGAGAAAGATACATATTGTTTTTGTAGTGATCCCAGTGTCCTGATGTTTCCCAAAGATGTCTGTTGAGCATAATTGGTGTCATAATTTCTTTATAGCCAGCTTCTCTGTGAATCTCTCTCCAAAAATCAATCAAACAGTTTCTTACAATCATTCCGTTTGGAAGATAGAATGGAAAACCAGGTCCTTCTGGAGAAATCATAAACAATTTGAGTTCTTTTCCAAGTTTTCTGTTATCACGCTTCTTTGCTTCTTCAATCATTGCAATGTGATCAGCCAAATCTTTCTTTGTCTTGTATGCATAGCAATAAATTCTTTGGAGCATCTTGTTCTTTTCGTCTCCACGCCAGTAAGCGCCATTCACGCTGTGAATCTTAAATCCCATGTTTTGCAAATTTCTTGAACTTTCAACATGAGGTCCACGGCACAAATCAAAGAAATCATCTCCTGTATAATAGATAGAAACTTCTTCACCTGCTGGAAGTTCTTCAATGATTTCAGTTTTGAAAGTGTTGTCCTTGAAAAGTCTCAAGGCTTCTTCCTTTGAAACAACCTTTTTCGTGAAAGATTCACCTTTGTTGATGATTTCTTTCATCTTCTTCTCGATCTTGTCATATTCGTCAGCAGTGATTGAATGAGCAAGGTCAATATCATAATAGAAGCCATCATCAATTGCAGGTCCAATTGTGAGTTTGGTTTCTGGGTAAAGGCTCATAATTGCCTTTGCCAAAATATGAGCCATAGAATGTCTTGCTTTGTGCAATTCTTCGTCATGTTCTTTTTTGATTTCCATAATTTTTTCTCCTTTTTGGGCAATAAAAAACGCCCTTAAAAACTTTTAAGGACGATTTGAATACCGCGGTTCCACCTTAATTGCGTAAAAACTTTTTTCACGCCTCTCTTTTGTCGCATCTTGTTTGCAAAAATGCTCTTTCGCAAAAGTGGTTTCACTTGTCTTTTGTGTTAAAGTTTTTCACCAGCCAACTTTTCTCTGTGCACACCAAAAGATGCTACTTGTCTTTCACTAGATACTTGCCATTATTTTAACTCTATATTTTTTTGTTGTCAAGAAAAAACGCAAAAATTTTTCTTCTATTTCAATATAGAGAATTTATCCAGCTTTTCCAAGTTTTTATTGTAACAAACATTCAATCTTTCTTCAAAGATTTTTGACAGAAAACCAGCCGTGTTGTCATCACTTGTGCAAAAGAGATTTATCTTTTTGGGGCAAAGTTCTATCAACGATGAAACTAGTCCTTCCTGTGACAAATTTTCATATGCACAATCTTCTGCCGAATTTTGTGGAGTGATGAAATATCCGTCTTCTTTTTCAAAGACATCAATCTCATCTTCACAAACTTCCAAATTGTCAATCAAAAATTTGAGTAGGTCAAAAAACGCTTCATTGCTGACAAGATAGTCACTGTTTTCATTTGCAAGATTTATAAGTTCTGTCCACTTTTCTCGCAAAGATTTAAGTCCAAAAAAATAAAACGAATCCAAGTGCAAATTTCTGTCCAAGTTCAAGTTTTTGCTGATAAGATAAAAATCCGTCTCCTTGTCAAAATTTATAAGTGCCTTTTTGAACGCCATCAAACTCATCTTTTCATGTAAAGGAAGTCTCAAATTTTGAGATAAAAAATTCTCCTTATAAAAATTGCAAATTGCTTTGATGATACATCTTTCAATGACCATTTCCGCCCTTTTTTGTTCGTTTTCTGGACAACCAAAAACAATAAAGATGTTTTCAAATTCTTCATAACAAGTCACCACTGCACCAAAGTCAGCGGTTTGAGTTTTCAAAGTTTGGTAGACAAATTTTGCAATTTCAATGTTTTTCGAACCAACAGAAATAGAAAGTTCCCACATAAATTCTCCTTATAAAACAATCACTCTATCTCTTTTGTAAAATCAGTTTCTATTAGAATGCATCACTTGTTTGTTTTTATTACAACGAAAAATGCCAATGCAAAACTGTCTATCAAACACAAAAAACACTTCTCAAACTTTTCCACATACACTATTGTATGCGTCAGGTTTGAAAAAACTCAAAATTTTATTTTTATTTTGCAAATATTCTTTTTCGTTTGACTTTTAATAAGATTTTTAAGATAATTAAACCATAAAAGGAATATTATAAAGATATGAAGAAAAAGTTTTCTGTTTTGCTTCTTGCAATAGTCGTTTTGCCTTTGCTTGCCCTGTTTGGTTGCAATGAAGTTTCATCTTATCCTGTTTATGTTTTTTCAAGTTATCTTGACTGTGGGTCTGTTGCTGGTGCTGGCACTTACAAAGAAGGAGAAACAGTCACTCTCCTTGCCAATGCAAAAGATGGAAGCAATTTTATTTGTTGGGTTTTTCAAAATTCTACCGAACTTTCAAATGGCGAAATTTTCAACATAACCAACGAAACAGACACCGCTCAAAAAATCAAAAAAAGCACACTTTCATTTGTTATGACAAGTGATCGTAAAGGGAAATATACAGCAATTTTCTCTGACACAAAAATGATGTATGCAAAATTGGATTCAATGTATTTGACAACTGATTTGACAGCAGAGCCAAAAGAAGATGACGCAACAAAAGAAGCAATATTGTCAGAAAGTTTGCACATATCACAAGGCATGACAAATTCAAATTTGGTTACAGTTTTTGAAAATAGTGAAGTGGATTTCAAAGATTCAACACTCATCTCTTTTAAAGATATAAATCAAGTTTTGAAACTCTCAACTGATGTCGAACAACTTTTGAAAGTGGAACTTGGAACAAAAACTCTTCGTGCAAGTTTGACATTTCAAACAAACAAAGATTGGGTAGAAAATAGCAATTACAGTTACAAAGTTTCTTATGAAAATGGCACATACAAAATTGTATTTAGTTTTGATTCAAGTGAAAATCAAACATTATATTTGGTATTAAATTATCACAATTTAGCTGCCTAAAATTTGATAAAAACACAAAAAACAGCATCACGTGATGCTGTTTTTTTGACATTTCCAATTTTTTATTTTATTTTGTTTTTAATATTTTTCGATAATTTAAAATTATTTTTTATGATTTTTTCAATTTTATATTTTTATTTTCAATTTAATTTCAAATTATTTTTCATATTCTACTTTTTTCAAATATAGTCCACTTGCTGGCATTGTCTGTCCTGCAAGCCTTCTATCTTTTGATTCTATGATTTTTATCATATCATTTGCCGACAATCTTTTTCTTCCAAAATCAAGAAGAGTGCCGACAACAATTCTTACCATGTTATACAAAAATCCATTTCCAGTGATTTCAAAAATAACTATTTTTTTGTTTTGTTCAATTTTTATATCATAAATTTCTCTTTCAAAATTTGACACACTTGTATCAGCAGAACAAAACGCTTGGAAGTCATGTTTTCCTATCAATACCTTGCTTGCACTTTTCATTGTTTCTATGTCAACATCTTTGTAAGGATAAACTGCAATAAAATCACCTTCAAATGCTGAAACATCTTCTCCCAATTTGACAAGATATCTGTATGTCTTTTTCTTTGCTGAAAACCTTGCATGGAAATCATCTTTTGCATTTTCAACTTTTTTTATTCTTATGTCTTTTGGCAAAAGGCTATTTAAAACTTCTTTGCATCTGCTTGTTGGAATTGGATTTTCAATTTTGACACTCGCAACCTGCCCAAGTGCGTGCACACCACTATCCGTTCTACCGCTTCCTTCAACAACAATATCATTTTCATTTGGACAAAGTTTTGTAAAAGCAGTTTCAAGTTCTCCTTGAACTGTTCTTTTCCCATTTTGTTTTTGCCACCCAGAAAAGTTTGCACCATTATACTCAATCGTCAATTTCAAATTTCTCATGTTTTTATTTTAATAATTTTGCCTACATTATGCAAATATATTTTAAAGAAATAAAAAATAATATAAATAATTTGACTTGAAAACTGAAAAAGTTATAAACTTATCTTAAAGATAAACTTGCTCAAAATTGGACTAAAAATTTAAAACATAGGAGATAATATGAAAAAAGTTGTTGACGGGAACACCGCTGCCGCCATGGTAGCATACAAATTGTCGGAAGTCATTCCAATTTACCCAATCACTCCATCTTCACCAATGGCGGAATACTGTGATGGAGAAGTGTCAGTTGGACACAAAAACATTTTTGAAGAACTTCCTACCTTGATTGAAATGCAATCAGAAGCAGGCGTTGCTGGCACTTTGCATGGAAGTCTTTGTGCTGGTGCAATGACCACAACTTTCACATCGAGCCAAGGTCTTCTGCTGATGATTCCAAATCTCTATAAACTTGCTGGCGAACATTTGCCTTGCGTTGTTCATGTTGCGGCAAGAAGCCTTGCAACTCACGCTCTTTCAATTTTTGGTGACCACAGTGATGTTATGGCAACTCGTCAAACTGGTTGCATCTTGCTCTCATCTGCTTCTGTCCAACAAGCTCATGACTTTGCTCTTATTGCTCATATCTTGGCTTACAAAACCTCCCTCCCTGTAATTCATTTCTTTGATGGATTTAGGACTTCTCATGAAATTCAAAAAATTGAAGTCGTAAGTGACGATACAATCAAAGCAATGCTCCCAGCAGAAGAAATCAAAACATTTAGAGAAAGTCGCATGACACCTGATGCTCCTTATCAAAAAGGCACAGCACAAAACCCTGATGTATTTTTCCAAAATAGAGAACTCTCATCTCCTGCTTACAGAAAAGTTTTCAAAGTTTTGAATGACATTTTAAAACAATTTGCATCTCTCACAGGTCGCAAATATTCTGCCTATGACCTTATTGGCATCAAAAAACCAAAAAATTTGATTGTAAGCATGGGCTCTTCTTGTGAATGTATTGAAGAAGTTTTGGAAAATGACAAAACTCTTTCAAAAGACACTGCTCTTTTAAACACACACCTTTATCGTCCATTTGATTATGAAAAATTTTCCAAAGCAATCCCTGCAAGTGTAGAAAAAATTGTTGTTTTGGACAGAACAAAAGAATGTGGCGCAAGAGAACCACTTTATCTTGATGTAGTCACCGCTTTGAAAGACCGTCCAGAAATCAAAATTGTTGGTGGAAGATATGGTCTTGGCGGGAAAGAATTTACACCAAGCATGGTAAAAGCAGTTATCAAAAATTTTGACAACATGAAAGATGACTTCACAGTTGGGATTGATGATGATGTTTCAAACTCATCTTTGCCACTTGAAGACTATCACACAAACACAAAAGCATTTCAAATGAAATTTTATGGGCTCGGCTCTGACGGAACTGTTTCCGCAAGCAAAAGCACAATCAAAATTTTGGGAGACGAACTCGACAAATATGTTCAAGGCTATTTTGAATACGACAGCAAAAAGAGTGGAAGTTTGACACGCTCCCATGTCAGAGTAAGCGACAAACCAATCAAAAGCACCTACCTCGTGCAAAAAGCGGACATTGTTTCAATCAGCAATTTCTCATTTGTTCACAAATACAACTGTCTTGAAGGTTTGAAAGAAAACGGAAAAGTTTTGATAAATTCTGTTTTCTCCGCTGACGAAGTGGACAAAGTTTTACCTGACATCTACAAAAAAGAATTGCAAGCAAAGCATGCCAGTCTTTATGTGGTAAACGCACAAAAAATCGCTGAAGAAGTCGGACTTGGAAACAAAATAAATATGATTATGCAAACCGCACTCTTCAAAGTTTCAAACATAATTCCATTTAAAGATGCAAAAGAACAAATTGAAAAATATATCAAAAAAACTTTTGCAAAGAAAGGTCAAAAGGTTGTTGACAAAAACATAAAAGCAATGCAACTTGCTGATGACAAAATTGAAAAAGTAGATATTTCAAAATTCACTTTCAAAGGCTTGGAACTTGAAAAGAAAAACATTTCAGACAAGTTCTACCAAAAGATTATGCGTCCTATTGAAGAACTCCAAGGTGACAAACTTCCTGTTTCAGCATTTGACAAAGCGGGAAGAATCCCAAGCGGAACAGCAGAATTTGAAAAACGTGGCATAGCAGCCCACCTTCCTTTGTGGCTTCCAAAAAATTGTATCCAATGCGGGCAATGCGTAATCTCTTGTCCACACAATGCAATTCGTCCAGTTTTGGTAAAAGGCGAGACCCCAGAAGAACTCGAGTTTGCAGCAGCATTTGGAATGAATGGCTATTATTATCGTTTGCAAGTCAGCCCAGAAGATTGCACAGGCTGTGGAGTTTGTGCAAACAACTGTATTGCAAAAAACAAAGCACTTGAAATGAAAATGGCAAATGAAATTTTGGAACAAGAAAAGAAAAATTATGCTCTCACCCAAACTTTGAAAACCGAAAAAGAAACACCATTCTCAACAGATATGCCAAAAGGACTTCAATTCAAAGATTGCTATTTTGGTTTTTCTGGTGCTTGTGGTGGCTGTGGCGAAACTCCTTATATCAAACTTGCAACAACCCTTTTTGGTGACAGAATGGTGATCGCAAACGCAACTGGATGCTCAAGCATATATGGTGGTTCTTTCCCATCTTGTCCATATCTCAAAGACGAAAACGGCAAAGGTCCAGCATGGGCAAATTCACTCTTTGAAGACAATGCAGAATTTGGACTTGGCATAAAACTTGGCAGCAAATATGCAACAAAATCAAACGAGAGTGTTTGGATAATTGGTGGAGATGGCTGGGCTTATGACATTGGATATGGCGGTCTAGACCATATTTTGAACGGCAAAGCAAATGTAAATATACTTGTTCTTGACACAGAAGTTTATTCAAACACAGGCGGACAAGCATCAAAATCAACTCCACGTGGTGCGATGGTAAAATTTGCAAACTCCGGCAAGCAAACAAAGAAGAAAAACTTGGTGGCACTTGCCATTGCTTCAAAAAATTGTTATGTGGCACAAGTCAGCCTTGGTGCAAACATGAACCAATGCATAAAAGCATTCAAAGAAGCAGAGGCATTTGACGGCCCAAGTTTGATTGTAGCCTACTCACCTTGCATAAACCATGGTTTTGATATGTCTCAAACAACAACCGAAATGCGTAAAGCGGTTGAATGTGGATATTGGTCACTTTTGAGATACAACCCACAAACATCACAACTTTCGCTTGACAGCAACAGCGACTTTGACAAATATGATGATTATATCAATGGCGAAAGTCGTTTCAGTGCCATCAAAGAACTCAAGGGTGAAGAAGCAAAAGTTTTGCTTAACGAAAGCAAAAATGACGCAAGAGAAAGAATTGAAACAATCAAAAAATTCATAAACAAAAACGAAAATGCGTAAATTTAACTAACGAAAAAAGATTTGACAAAACGGCAAAAATTGTATAAAATACAAAAATCAATAATAAAAGGTTGAAAAAAATGGATTTATTTAAGACTTGGTTGGTGGAAACACCTATTGCACATAGAGGACTTCACGACAAAAACATTCCTGAAAATTCTTTGGGAGCGTTTGCAAAAGCGATTGAAAAAGGATTCGCTATCGAACTTGATGTTCAACTTCTTGCTGACGACACAGTTGTTGTTTTCCATGACGACTCACTCGCCCGCATGACAGGAAATGATGGCTATATCAAATATCTCAACAAAGAAGACCTCAAAGCACTCAAACTCAAAGGCACAAAAGAAAACATCCCGACTTTGAAAGAAGTTTTGGATTTGGTAGATGGAAGAGTTCCACTTCTTATAGAAATCAAAAACAAATATAAAGTAGGCAAACTCGAACAAGCCGTTCTTGACATTCTAAAAAACTATCATGGCGAATTTGCAATTCAATCTTTCAATCCTCTTTCTTTGGGATATGTAAAAAAACACGCCCCACAAATTTTGAGAGGTCAACTTTCAGGAAATTTCAAAAAAGGCGATGCATCTTGGATAAAGAGATATTTGCTCAAGCGTATGCGTTTCAACAAAAAAGTCAGCCAACCTGATTTCATTTCATACGAAGCCGCAGCACTCCCAAACCGTTATGTCAAAAAATATAAAAACTTGCCACTTCTTGCATGGACAGTAAAAAGCAAGGAAGAATATTTGAAAGTTGTTAAATATTGCGACAACATCATCTTTGAAAAATTTGACCCAGAAATTTAATAAGTCAAATTAAGTCAAACAGACATTATTACAAATACAAAAAGACACCAGAATTGGTGTCTTTTTTTCGTCATCTATTGGTTTGATTTTCGAGTTTTATTCAACAGTAACCGACTTCGCAAGATTTCGCGGTTTATCAGGATTAAAACCCTTTTTTATTGAAAACTTCATCGCAAACAGTTGCAATGGGACAATACTCACAATCGGCATTAGGCACTCTTCAAAATCAGCAAGCGGAAGAGCAAAATCAACTTCAACATTTGGTTTTAAATTTGACACAAACAAAACCCTTCCTCCTCTTGCACGCACTTCTTGAATGTTACTCTCAATTTTTTCTTTCAAATCTTTTTGCGTCAAAATTACGACAACCAATGTTTTGTCATCAACAAGAGCCAGTGAGCCATGCTTCAATTCCCCTGCGGGTATCCCCAGACAATTTATATAAGCAATTTCTTTCAATTTCAATGCTGCCTCCAAACTTGTTACGCTGTCCTGAGTTCGACCTATGAAAAATATTTGTCTAAAGTTGAAAAGTTCTTTAAACAAACCTTCATCAAAATCTTGTATATCAAAATTCAAAACAAACTTTTTCAATATTTGTTGAAGTTTTTTGTTTCTTGAAATTTTCAAGGCAAAAATCAAAAGTGTAAAAACTTGTGCAGTATATGCTTTTGTAGATGCAACAGCAATCTCCTTCCCCGCAAAGGTCGGCAAAACAAAGTCTGCAAGTTTGTTCAGCGAACAATAAGGCACATTTGTAACACACATGCTTGTGCACTCTTTTTCTTTAACCAAATTTGCACATGCAATGGTGTCCGCAGTCTCCCCACTTTGGCTCACAAAAACATAAAGACAATTTTTGTCAAAAACATTGTCACAATATCGAAATTCACTTGCAATAGAAACATCACATTTTTTGCCACAAAATTTCTGGATAAATTGTGCTCCCATCAAGCATGCATGATAAGCCGTTCCACACGCTACAAAATGGAATGATTTAAATTTTGACAGTTTTTCAAACTCTTGCTTGCTTAAAACTTCTTCCGAAAAATATTTAAAAAATGTTCGCTTTAAAATCACAGGCTGTTCTTTTATTTCTTTCAACATAAAATATTTTTCATTCAGTTTTTCTTCGCCAAAATCAAAATTTTGAATGGACACGGAAGCCTTTTTTACTTGTTTGCAATTCTTATCATAAAAAGTTATCTTTCCTTTTTCGACTTCTGCAAACTCATCATCATTCAAAATGAAGCACTCACAAAAACGCCCAGCAAAAACAGAGATATCGCTTGCAATCACACAGCCGTCTTTGTTTTTTGCAATCATGAGCGGACTTTTGCGTTTCCCAATCCAAATCTTGTCTTTCCCCTTTTCAATCATGCAAACTGCAAAACTTCCACTTGCCAAAGCACAACCGTTTATCAATTTTTCTATTGTCTTCCCACTTTGCAAAGCAATGACATTTAACAAAATCTCTGTGTCAGTTTGAGATAAAAGATTCGTTTCTTTCAAATATTTGTCCTGCAAATCTTTAAAATTCTCTATTATTCCATTGTGCACCATGGCAAAATTTTCATCAAATGAGACCTGTGGATGAGCATTTTCTTCACAAACCTTTCCGTGAGTCGCCCACCTAGTATGGCCAATCGCAACTTTCGCCATGAGATTTTGGGGCAATTTGTTTTCAAGATTTTTTATTTCACCAACCGCCTTGACAACATTTAATCCATTCTCTGACACAAAAGCAATTCCACTTGAATCGTAACCACGATATTCAAGTTTTTTCAAACCTATCAAAACATAATTAACACAATATTCAAAGCCAATTTCAGCACATACTCCGCACATATAAATCTCCTAAAAATACTTTTACGACAAAACTCGCACTATTAAATCTATATGTTTAGCGACCAAAATTTGAAACATAAAAAAAGAAAACAGAGACACATTCTCTATTTCCAATTCGTATAAATTTTGTTTAAATTTTCAAATATGTCAAAGTGATGTTGCCATATTTTTTTTCATCGAAAACTTGAAAATTTCCATAATAAAATTCATCCCCACTTGCGTGTTCACAAACAACAATTCCGTCTGCAGAAACCAATTTTTTATCATAAATTATTGGTAAGACTTTTTCATAAAGGCCACTTTTGTATGGTGGGTCAAGAATAATCAAATCAAAACTCTCTTTGCATTGCATCAAAAAAGTGACTGCATCGCATTTGAAAACTTTTTGTTCAATGCCAAGATTTTTTAAATTTTCTTTTGTCATATTTACACTGCGATAATCTTTATCAACAAACACAACCTTTCCCGCACCACGGCTTAACGCTTCAATACCCATTGCACCTGTTCCACAAAAAAGATCAAGCACATTTTTGTCAGGCAAAAAAAATTGAAGTTTGACGAACAATGCTTGTCTAACTTTGTCCGTAGTTGGCCTTATGTGATCGTATTTGTTTTCCAATAATCTGCGACCTTTATATTTCCCGGAATCCACTCTCATCATATGTTTATAATAACACTTTTGCATATATTTTTCAAATAATCTCAAACAATTTTTGTCTTGCCTCTAAAATTTGAAAATCCTGTCAAAATTTCATAACTAATTGTTTCAGATTTTTTTGCCATATACTCAGCATCAGCCATAACAACAACTTCATCACCTATAGACACACTTTCATCGACCTCAACAAAAAACGCGTCCATGCAAATATTTCCAGTAGTTTTTCTCTTTTTGCCATTTATGAAAACTTCAAATTTCCCACTCATATTTCTTCTCAAACCATCGCCATAACCCACTGGAACTATGGCAAAAAATGTATCCCTATGTGCAAAAAAGTGTGTTCCGTAACCGATTTTTTCACCTTTGCTTGCAAAAAAGACTTTTGAAACATACGAACAAATTTTTAAAACTGGTTTTAGACTTTTGTCACCATAACCATACATTCCAATCCCAAGCCTCAATATATCAAAATCAAAATCATAATCAAAAATTCCACTTCCACCAAAACAAATTGGTGCATTTTGAGTAATTTCACTTCTCAACATTTGAAAATTTTTCTCTTCATTTTTAGTAATTTTTTTATTGTCAGTGCATGAAAAATGCGTATATATAGACTTCAATTTAATTTTTTCATATTCAAGCACATCATTGATAAGTCTCATTGCCAATGGACTTTTCACTCCAAAGCGATTCATTCCGCAATTTATTTTCAAGTGAATTGATTGTCGCATATCTTTCTTCAAACAATCCATCAAATCATTTTCGTCATCTACCATAACATCAATTTTATTCTTTCTGCATGTTTTGTAATCATCCACTTTTGAACAAATCAAAATTGGTAGTTCTGTCAACTCTCGCACTTTAACCGCCTCTTCAACACTTACTACCCCAAACATATCAACATGTTCATCAATCAATTTCACAATCTCTCTTAAACCATGCCCATAAGCATTGGACTTGACCATTGCACAAATTTTTTTAGATTTGAAATGGTTGATATTAGAAATCAAATTATCGTGATTTATATACTTGAAATTTTTCATACTTATTTATATTAAAAGAAAAAAATAAAGGTGCTTTGTTTTATTCAAAAACAAGTTGAATGATTTTTTGTGTCGAAAGTTACTACATTTTGACGAAATATTGGCGTCACTCATAAGTAATTTTATTTTAATTCTTGTAAAATCAAAATCAGGAGGACTTATGAACAAAATTCCTAGATACACATTGAGAATTCCCGCTTATTTGCAAGAAAAAATAAAATTCATGGCAGAATATAACGGCAGAAGCAAAAATAAAGAGATTGAAATAGCAATAAAACGCTACATAAATGATTTCGAGAGGCTTCACGGAAACATCGAAGTAAGTGGAGATTTGGACGACTAAAATTTTCAAAATTAAATCAATATTTTAATTGACAAGAGAAAAAATGTGTTGTATAATACACATAGTTTTTCATTGCTGAAATTAAAAGCGAAGAAAAATATTTGGGTTGCTAGCTCAGTTGGTAGAGCATTCGACTCTTAATCGAAGGGTCCGGGGTTCGAGCCCCCGGCAACCCACCATATTCTGAACTTGCATTTTGCAAGTTTTTTTTATTTTTAAACATTATTCTTTTTTGTATCATACCATTTAAAAACTAATACTCTAACGCTCAAATCTCTATTACACCCCCTCTTTTTGCTTGGATATACGAAATAACAAAAAGACATGGGCATCGAAATAGTAATGACAATTTTGAATAAAAAGCAGCAAAAATATGCATAGTTAAAAAATTTTAAATTTTTATTTGGAAGTTTCTTTATAATGTGATACAATATGTTTACATCAAAAAAATTTAGAAAAATAATAAGGAAGAAAAAGCACATATGATTATCACATTGGTTACAGATCAGTTTTACAAAAACAATCACGGTACTAGCATTTCTGCACAACGTTTTTACAATGGACTCGTAGGTCGCGGGCACACGGTTAGGGTCGTTTCTATCGACAGCAACAACAACACAATTTATGCCCTGAAAGAAAGGTATTTTGGAAAACTCATCACTGGGATTATCAATTCTCAAGGTTTCCAATTTGGAAAATATGATGAAGAAATAATAAAAAGGGCTATTGAAGGTTCTGACATCGTGCATGTATATTTGCCTTTCAATATGGAGCAAAAGACTATCCAACTTTGCAGAGAAATGAATGTTCCTTGCACAGCAGGATTTCATATTGTGCCAGAAAACATCACATCAACAATCTATCTCAACAAATTGCCACTTGCAAACAATGCTTTGTGGTCAAGTTTCTATAACACAACTTATAGATATATAAAACACATTCACTGCCCATCTTTGATGGTGGCAAAACAACTTGAAAACCATGGTTATCATTCAAATTTGCACATCATTTCAAATGGCTATAACGATATATTCAAGGTTGTTGAAAACGAAGAAAGACCAACAATTTTCAAAGACAAAATTTTGATTACATTTATTGGCAGATTTTCAAGAGAAAAGAGACATGACCTTATCATCAAAGCCGTAAACGAAAGCAAATATAAAGACAAAATCCAACTTGTCTTTGGTGGAAAAGGCCCAACAAAAGCAAAGATTATGAAAATGTCTCAAAAATTGCCAAATTATCCTATCTTCTCATTCTTTACAAGAGAACAACTTATTTCTCTTCTCAATTATGCTGACCTTTACATTCACCCAGCGGACATTGAAGTTGAGGGTATGAGTTGTATTGAAGCAATCGCCTGCGGTTGCGTCCCAATTGTTTCAGACAGTCCAAAGAGTGCAACCCCACAATTTACAGTTTCAGAACACAGCAGGTTTAAACATGGTGATTACAAAGACTTGGCAAAGCAAATTGATTGGTGGATCGAGCATCCGGAAGAGCTTGCAGCCGAGAAAAAACGTATTGCAGACCACGCTCTCCGCTTTACCATTGAAAGAAGTATGGATTATTACATCAACTTCTTTGAAGATGCAATCAAAGATTGGGATAACACCTATGATGGTAAGAACAAAAAGAAAAAAATTGACACAAAAATTATCAATAATTACGAAATAAAATAGATTTTTAGCCAAAAGTAAACATAAAACAAAATCCACAAACATTTATTGTGGATTTTTTATTATTTTCACTATTGCAACTATCGCCACCTCGCCTAGCAGATAAATTTGACTATTGCATAAAAATGTCGACAATCAGTTTTATTTTCAAGTCCAAGGTCACGCCCAAACTTTGTGCATTAAAATTTTATTTTATAACAACCTTTCCTTCAATCCATGCCGAAAAATATTGCTCTAGTTTGATTTTGGCAGACTTAGTGAAAGATTCAATCATTCCTACCCCTGAGGCATTTTGATATTCAAACTTCTCGAAATAATCTCGCAAGCATTTGAAAAATTTCCTGTCACCCAAAGTTTGTCTCAAACTGTCAAAGAGAAGCATTCCCTTTGTATAAACACAATTTACATATTCTGGTTCTGTGGCAAATTGAGACAGATTCCTATCCATACTCTCATCAACCCTGCCATTTATTTTTGAATAAATAGAAACAAAATTTTTGTATCCAGCAGCTGCATTTTGCATTGTGATTTTATAGTCAATTTTGTATTTTGGGTTTTTCTCAAAAAACACCGCAGTAGAAAATTCAGTCAGCCCCTCATCTAACCACGCTTCTTGATATTCGTTGTTACCAACAAGACCATACCACCACTGATGCGCAATTTCGTGAACGATGACGTAGTCTATCATTTGCCCATCTTCAACAGCATCAGAAATCATGACAAGATTTGGATATTCCATTCCTCCAAAGCAAAAGTTGTTTTTCACAACGCTCAACTGTTTGTATGGATATTCTCCAAACAGTTTCTCAAATGTCTGTAACGCCTTTACTGAAACATCAAGATGTTCTGCACTTTTTTCGTCATCATAGAAATAATATTTTACTGTTGTCTCTCCGCAATTTTTTTCTATCACGCTAAAATTTTCAGATACCACCAAACAAAAATCTCTCACTTTTTGAGCGTTGCACTCTGCAATTTTTTGTCCATTTGATACACTCTCTGTTTTGTTCCCTGTCGATGCAACAACATATTTTTCTGGGCATGAAAAAGTGACATTAAAATTGGAAACATCGCTAAAAAATGGATCTCCACTTGCTGAAAAACCATTTTTCACAAAGCCACTTCCGTCATCATTATACACGCAAGCAATTGGAAAAAAGTTCCCCAGATTGACCGTTTTTTCACCATATCCCAACCTGTGATTGATGTTTGCAAGCGACACCGTATATTTCATATTGACCAAAAAGCACTCATCGGGATACAAATTTTTTAACATTTTCACTGACAAAATTGCTTTATTGTCAGAGATTTCATATTCCAAATCCTTTCCCTGACTGCAAACATTTTCAAATTCAATTTCCCCAGAACTTTTCCCATTTGGATAAGCTTTGCTCTCATAACTTGTCGGCACAGCCTTTTCATTTTCACCAAATGCATTGGCATAAAGATAAAAACAAATTTCATTCAAACAAGCATTGGATTTGTTGACATATCTCGTCTCTTGTTCGCACAAAAGCATTTGCTCCTGCTCGTTGTATGTGACATTCAAATTATAGTGATTGAACTGCTCTTCCTTTTGACATCCAAACAAAACAAATGGCAAACACAAAATTATTGCAAAAATAAAAGTCAATTTTTTCATATGGTATTCTATTCTTTCAAAAAGCGAAACATTCTATCAAAAAGTTGTAAAAACACAAATTTTATGTTATTATATAAGACGATTAGGCATCTTGCATAGGAGGAAATATGGCATTTTGTAAATACTCAATTGATATGTTGGCAAACAACAGCACCGCTGTTGACAATATTTTTATTAACAATTATCTTCCATATGCTGACTCAAATTTTGTAAAGGTCTATCTTTATGGACTTTATAAGTGCCAAGACAGCAACAGTCGAGACAACACAATCGAAAATTTTGCAAACGAACTAAACCTTTCGCAAGAAGACATAGAAAATGCTTTTGAATATTGGCAAGAGCAAGGACTTGTTCAAATTTTGAATGTAATTCCATTTGAAGTAAGATATTTACCAATCAGCGATGTGCTAAATAACACAAAAAAATATAACGCAAAAAAATATGAATCATTCAATGCCCAAGCACAAGAAGTTTTGTGCGGAAGAATGATAACTCCAAACGAATATAGAGAATATTATGACATAATTGAGCGCTTTCATGTTGAAAAAGAAGCCCTTTTGATGATAATAAATTATTGCGTAAACATAAAAGGTGACAATGTTGGTTATGCGTACATCACAACAATCGCAAAAGATTGGGCAAATCAGAAAATAACAACAGCAAAACAAGTTGAAGAAAGATTGATTGAATTTGAAAACTTGCGCACTGGCATGGAATATTTGTTGAAACTTATGGGAGCAAAAAGACTTCCAAACATTGAAGAACGCACCCTTTATCAAAAATGGGTTCAAGAAGGCTTTGATGATGAAGTTTTGACATATATCGCGAAGAAAATGAAGAGCAAAAACAAACCAAGTTTCCAAGCAATGGACATTTTGCTTGATAAATATTTCGCTCAAAAACTTTTCTCTACAAATGAAATCGAACTTTTTGAAGAAGAGAAATCAAAAGCAAGCAAAATTGCAAAAACAATCACCAAAAATTTAGGACTTTATTATGAGAATCTAGAACCCGTCATTGAAAATTATATCTTCAACTGGGTAAATCTTGGATTTTCTGAAAATATGCTTGAAGAAATTTCAAATTATTGTTTCAAAACAAATGTCCGCACCCTTGAAGGAATGAGCAAAGTCTTGGAAAAATTCCATAAACTTGGTATCTTGACAGAAAACTCTTTGGCAGAATACTTCAATGAAGTTCTTGTCGTTGACAAAAAAATTAAAACAATTTTGGAAAATATCGGGCTCTCAAGAAATGTAAACCAATTTGACCGTGACAAATACAAAATTTGGAAAGAAATTTGGAAAATGCCAGACGAAATCATTGATTACGCCTGCACGCTTGCTGTTGGAAAAGACCAACCAATGCAATACCTTGCTGGAATTTTGGCAACACTTCATGACAAAAACATAACAACTCTTGAAGATGCAAAAAATTCTTACAACATTATTTCTCCAAAATCAACAACAAAGTCGAACTTTACTGGAAGACAATATTCAAAAGAAGAAATGAATGCTCTCTTCCAATCTATTGATGAAATTGAGATTTAGAAGGTGCGATATGAAACAAGAAATAATACAAAGAGCATTGGACAAAATTCAAGAAAGAAAAAGAAAAAACATTGCAGAATTTCAATTAAAAATGCAACCACTTTATGATGATGAAAAATATATGGCTTGCACAAAAAAGCATACACAAATAATGATTGAAAATGCAAAAAAAGAAGCACTTGGTTTTTCCCCTGACAAACAAGCTGAAGAGAAGTTCTTAACAGAACAAAAATCAATAATGAAACAATACGGACTTGAAAATGTTCAAATGGCATATTCGTGCCCAATTTGCAAAGACGAGGGATACAAAAATGGTCAAATGTGCAAATGTTTAAAAAAAGAAATATCAAACATTTTGATGAAAGATAGTGGTTTTGAAAACTTGGAAAACTTTGCTGATGCGACAAAAACAAGCAACAACCTTTCCCCTTATTACAAAAAGATGCAAGAATGGTGCCACACTGATTTCAAGAAAAATCTCTTACTTCTTTCTGGCCAGACTGGAGTTGGAAAAACTTATCTTACTCGTTGCATGGCAAATGAATTGATTGAAAGAGGTTTGATAGTCAAAATGTCAACGGCATTCAAAATGACACAAGACTTCAAATCTTTCCACAAATCTCATAATGAAGAACTTTTGAATCAATACCTCGACTGCCAGGTTTTGTTTATTGATGACCTTGGGACAGAACCACTTTACAAAGATATAACGTTGGAATATCTCTATCTTATAATAAATGAAAGAAAGATGAGAAAACTTCCAACCGTCATAACAACAAATCTCGACATCAGTCAAATAAGAGAAACATATGATGAACGCATCTATTCAAGAATAGTAGATAGACAAACATCCATCACAATTTTCTTGGACGGAACAGATAGAAGAATTAACAAATAAACTAATAAAAATCTATAAAAAATGAACCAAAATATTTTTGGTTTATTTTTTATTAAAATAATTAAAAAATCGACAAAAAATTAAAATAAAATATAAAAAACACAATTTTATTATTTTTTTTGATAATTTTTTACATTTATTTTGTATTTTTTGACAGTTTTTATATCATTTTTTGATTATTAAAATAAAAATGCATATTCTTCCATAATTTACAGGTATATAAATTTTTTTAATTATAATTTTAAAATAAAAAATATAATTTTTTTGTATTTTCCATGATTTTTTATTCGCTTAAATATTAAAAAAAATATTAAAAATCAATTTTTATTAAAAAATAATAATTAAATACATTTTTAATAAAAAAATAGATAATTATTTCAATTATCTATTCAAAAATCTCAACCACAAATTTATAACTTTATCTTGTGTTAATTTATCATTGTCTTGTCCATGTCCAGAGTGCATTGTTTTATAGTTTTGATTCAAAAGAAACTTCAAACTTTCTTTCATGTCTTCTTTATTTCCACCGTGTAAATCCATTCTTCCCATATCTCGGCCAATCAACAAGTCGCCAACAAAAACATCTTCATCAACAAAAAATACCATATCGCTTTTGCTGTGTCCACCAAGTTGTTTGTATCTAATATTGATTGCTCCCACATCAAACTTTCCACTTGCGCCAAGAAAAACAAAATGTGAAAAGTCATCAAATTTGAAAGCACCATCACTATAATTATAATCGGCATTTTGAAGGTATTCGACAATAGACTTGCTGCAATAAACTTTACAATCAAATTCTTTTATATAGTCACCCACATAAAAACAATGGTCATAATGTCCATGTGTCAACAAAATCGCTTTGACATTTTTGCCCGCAACATATTTTTTCAATTCTTCAAGTTTTGCTCCAGCATCAATAATTATGCAATCGTCACCATGGCTTACCACAAAAACATTACTGCCAAGAAATTCGCTTTCAATTCTCTCTATCATTTTTATCTCCAAATTTGCAGTAATAGTATAGCAATTAAATCTTTTTTAAGCAAATCAATTGACATAAAAATCAAATTATAGTAAAATAAGAAAGCATTTAAAAGTTTAGGGGTGTAGTTCATCGGTAGAATGAGAGTCTCCAAAACTCCAGAGGAGGGTTCGATTCCTTCCACCCCTGCCAAAAATAAAAGATTGATGTTTTGTCATCAATCTTTTTTGTTAAATTCTATTCACCTTTTTGCTTGTTTTGTTGTTCCTTTTTATATTTACACCCAAGGTCAATCATACCTTTTGAAATTATTGGTGAAATAATAAGCCATATTGCAGCCAGAGCAATCAACACATATATCGCAATGCCCCAACCATTTCGATATCCGGCACATATAAAGGTCACCAAATCGAAATTGAAAATTCCGACAAGCCCCCAATTTATTGCACCGATCAGCGTCAAAATCAAGGCAATATAATTTGCAATAATCATAAAATTCCCTCCTTCTTGATATTATCATTCCAAAAAGAAAGAAAAATAAACAGCATTTTCACTGTTTATTTTTTTTCTTAATTTATCTATAATATTGACCTATGTTTTTATCTCTCCAATCTTTGTCAACCTTGACAAAAAGTTTCAAAACACACTTCTTTTCCAAAAGGTTTTCTACATATTCTCTGGTCTCTTGCCCCAACTTCTTCAAAACAGAACCACCTTTTCCAATAACAATACCTTTGTGCTGTTCTCTCTCACAAATTATATCCGCATCAATCAGGACCATGTCAGTTGTCTCTTCAAAATTGGTTATCTCCACAGCAATTCCATGTGGAATTTCTTTGTCAATATTGTTGAGCAAAAAGCCCCTAATCTTTTCTGCAATCAAAAATGAAATACTTTTATCTGTGTATAAATCCTCATCATAAATTTGTTGATTTTCAGGCAAAAGAGCGATAATTTGCCCCAATAATGTTTCAATATTCTTTCCATTTGCAATTGACACTTCAAGCCCTTTTGGTGGCAAAATTTCTTGTTTTTTATCTGCCTTTGTTTGCACCAAAATCAAATTGTCTGTTTTTGTTTTCAAATTTTCAATATACTGCAACTCTTCTTCTTCCAATGTTTTTGTTCCGTCAAACAAATAAAGCACAACATCTGCACCTGCAATCGCACTTCTTACATTTTTCATCATATATTTATCAAGTTGGTTTTTGCTATGATGAATTCCTGGTGTATCAATAAATATAATTTGATAATCTTCCCCATTTTTGATGCCAAGAATAGAATTTCGAGTTGTTTGTCTTCTATGCGACACAATTGCAACTTCTTCACCAACTAAAAAATTTACCAAACTACTTTTCCCTGCATTTGGTTGCCCCAAAACTGCAACATACCCGCATTTCATCTTTCAACTCCAAATTGTTTTAAAATTTTGTCAGCTGTGGACATCATCAACTTTTCATCTTCACTCTTAATGTGGTCATATCCCAACAAATGTAAAAGCCCATGTAATGCCAAAAAACAAATTTCTCTCTTTTTGCTGTGTTCATAATCTTTCGCCTGCTGATAAGCAACTTCTTTACAAATAACAACATCGCCCAAAAGGACAATTCCATTTTCATCACAATCGTTAGCAAATTTTTTAAGCTTATCATTTGGTTTTTTATCAAGGTTCGGAAAGGACAAAACATCTGTTGCTCTATCAATCCCTCTAAATTTTTGATTTAGCTCTCTTATTTCGTCTGCTGATACAAAATTTATTGACATATTTACATTGTCAAAATTTTCTTTTAAAACCTTTTCTGCAACACTATACAACTTTATTATTGTAGATTTGTAAGGTACAATTTGCCCATCAACAATCATGTTTTTATTTCTCCTATTTGTTCACTAGTAATAATACAATAATTCACAATCGTTTCTCCCGAAATGTGTCTTAATGTATAAAACTCTTCTATTATTGTATCACAATTTTTGCATTTTTCCAACGCTTTTGCTCGTGCTTTGTCAACATATTCTTCTTTTACATCGTCAAAATTGGTCTCAATAAGATGCTCTTCCAGTTCATAATAAGTCGTTTTTTTCATCTTAAACGGCAGAAACAAATTCTGCACCAAATCAACATCTTTGCTTTCCGACTCAAACATTTTAAAATCTTTGTCTTCCTTGAATGAATAAATCGACAAGCCAAACAAAGTGATTTCATTTTGTTGCATTGTACTGCCCGTTCTTTTGATTTCAACAAACTTTTCAAAATGCTGTGCACTTCCTTCATTGTAAATTTTGGCATAAATTTGTGCTTTTGCTTCAACTTTCTTAAGATTACCAGATGTGTCAATAGTGTATGGTTCCACCAAAATATCGTCTTTTTGAACCATATCACCCACTTTAACCATAACCGTTCCAGAAACAAGTTCTATTTTTGTTATACACCCATCTGCACTGGCAACAAGCGGTTTAAATTCTCCATATTTTTCGCTAGGTAGCAATTTCTCCTTAATGTTAATTACCAATGTTTGCCCTTTAATTATACATGACACAAAGCTTATTTCATTAAAGTTGTCAATAAGTCCAATTTCAACATCTTTGGTTTTTAACGAATTTTTGTTTTTCGTATAATTTTTCTTGACAAATTCCAAAATGGTCTGTTTTTCAAGTCTGGTTGTTCCTGAAATTTGATATTGCAAAATATATTGACTTTGCACCCCATAAAGTGCCCCAGACAAAACAATCGCAAAAATCAATCCATAAGAAACCAACAATTTTTTCAATTTATAAAACCAACCAAAATGTGTGATACTTTCAATTTTTATGTTTTTTCCATTTAATGACTTCTCAACTCTTTTTGCATCAAAAAATGAACACTCAAAAGTAGCGTTTTGCTTGTCCAACCTATCAATTTCGTGTAAAGGGACATTTTTGCTTAATTCATTCAAAATCCTTTCTTGATTCAACCCGCAAATATGAAATTTTGTATAATTTTTAAATCTCATTATACCTGCTCTACCTTTTTGATTTCTCCGCAAATTTTTATAGTGTTCTCGTTTAATTCAGACAATATCAATCCCTTGCCTTCGACCATAATTACACCTTTTTTGACTTTGAAACTAACAATCTCTTTAGATAGTGTGATTAACCCCAAATGCCCCTCTGCATAAAGGATTTTGCCAGAAATATTAATTATATTAAAGCTTTCAAAGCCATAATTTTCTGGATTTTTCAAATTTTCTTTTATTTCATTCAAAAAATTAAACATAGATGACACCCTTTTATCAAAATATTATATGCCCTTATGCCTTTTAAAAGAATAAAGAAAACAAACAAAAAAAGAGTAAACTTTTTTACTCTTCTTCGTTTTTTTCTCCCAAACATTCGCTCAAAACAACTTCTTGGACTTCTGGTGGCAAATCCTTTGTCATCTCCAAAATTTCTTCCTTTGATTTCCCCTTAAACACTGACAAATCAAAAGACACTGGTTTTATTTCTGTTTTATCTTCGTCTGTCTTGTTCTGTATATCTTCCAACTTGTCAAAATCATCTTCATCAATATTGTTTTCACGCATAAATTCTTCAAAATCATCAAAATCAATAGTTGATTGCTCTGGCAAAGTATCTTTCTCACCATCAACTTCATCATCTTTGAAATCGTCAAAATCAAAAGGATTGACAAATGGTCGTTTTCTTATAGCCTTTAAGCCCGGTTTTTCTTCTTTCTTCTCTGGTTGAAGAGAAAAACTTTCAAGTTTAGGATCAACAACAGGCTCTGCACTCTCTTTGTTCTCTTCTTTTTTCTCTATCTTTTCATCAACAACTGGCTCTGCCTTTGTTTCCATAAAAATCTTGTTACTCTCTTGCTGTGAAACATCATTCGTATTGTTTTTAACAAGATTTAACTCTTTAATTCTTTTCTCATGCTTTTTACGTGACAAAACAAAATACAAGACTATGCTTGCACACACAACAATTATTGCCATAATATAAAGAGCAATTTGCATGTTTCTCCTCAAAAATTTTTATGATTTTTTATATGATTATTATACCATAAACGCACCAAATTGTCTAGATGCATTGCCGTTTTTTGAATAAAAAAAGAGATATAATTATCTCTTTTCTATCTTGTTTTAAAAATTAAACATCTTCAACTGCATATTGAATAAGTGCAACTTTGTAATTGTAGTTTATTCCTGAAGCACCTTTTACTTTGACAACATCAAAGTAAAGTTCCAAGAAATCGCACGCATCAGTCCCTGCATTTTGAACAGAGAATTTGCTTTCATCCAAAGTCCCATAAAAGCCATAACTTGAAGAAGGATTGAGTTTATAATATTCTCTAGCCTTATCAGTTCCGCTTATAAGTTTTGAAGCATAATTTGTTGTAATTTCTGTTCCAGACACAAATGGATTTATCACACTATTGCCAATATTGCTGTTAAACTTTGTTTTGATAGACAAATCTTTTGTAAGGGCAATGTCATATTGTCCTTGTTCCAATTCGCTGTAGCCAATATAAACCCAATTCACATCAGGATCCTCGCCACTGACTTCTCCGTTTTTCCCATACTTGACTTCAAGTTGTTTTTCGCCAGAACAAACGATTTCTCCTTGTCCACCATTTGCTGTCGAACTGAAGTATCTAAATCCAACATTGATTGTGATTGATTCTGCCATTGTTTTGCTTGAATCAGGATTTTCAAAATACTCAAATCCAATCCAAATGTCTGACAAAGGAATATTCAATTCAGTTTCTTGTGGATACAAAACCATACTTTGATATTCCGCTGCATCAATATATTTAAACATTTGGCTATCATCATTGTTTTCGTAGTTGGCAAAGAAATAATCACCTCTGTAATCAGTAATTTTTGACACTACATAAGGGCTGTCCAAACCAATAGTTTTCCCTGTTGTTCCGTCACCATTATCATAAGCGCTATCATACCCAATATGAGCTTCTCCACAAGCATAGTCAATGACATTTTCGATAATTTTGTCATAATTTCTATTTAATTTCAATTCTCCAGTTTTTACTGGTTGCGAAGCAACTCCACTCTCTTCTGTATTTTCATACAATCCAATTGAAATTTGATTATATTCTTGCTTATATGCATTTTCACCTAAAACTACATCTTTCACAAATCTTTTGATTTGTTCTTTATTTTCTGCAGTAATTCCAATATATCCACCTTGGTCTTTATACAACGCTTTAACTCTACCAAGAGCATCTCCAATAGAAATTGGAGTATTCCCCCAGCCATTTACGGAAATACCAGAAATCAAACCATCTGCTCCGTAAGTCTTTGTGAATGTGAAAAGCGGAGCATCTTCGCTTGGTGTTTTGTTACCATCTTCCGAAACATTCACATAATCATACCCCAAAACAAACAAATATGTAACATATTCAAATGCATCCTGGAAATAGTTTACTACATCAATTTGAGCATCAGTCTTTCCTTCAACTTCTTTTTGATAATATGGAGATGACCAATAATTCGTAACATTTGTTCCTTCTTTCTTTGCTTCATTGTTTGAATCATAAATTTGCCCAAATGAAGGAGAATAATTGTTAATTACTCCAGGCCTAGCAAACAAATCCAATAATGACATATCTGAAATAATAATTTCGCCAGATGTTGAATTATATGTAACTATGCTATTGTAACTAGAAATCTCTTCTGTTAATTTTTCAAAAATATTTGAATAATTTCCCGCTTTATTTTCAATAGTCCAATTCCATTTTGAATTTGTATCTATTATTATTGTCTGCCTAACCAAATCACCACTTTCGTTATTTGTGTTTGTGACACTTTTGATTGTATATCGCAATGAATCAAACAAATAAAATTTATTGTTTTCATCAGAAAAATTCTCATAAGTCTCACCATTGTTTATGTCAATATCTTTCAATAATTCATTCTTATTGAGATCGTATTCCATATTCTCATAAACATTATAAAGGTTTTTCAATGTTTCTCTAGCAAACAAATTGTAATAATATTCAGATGCATAATCTCCAACAGCCTCAGAAAAACTATATGATGCAGGTTTACTTAAAACCTTGACGCCATCAAGAGACTTTGGACTATCACCTCCAATTCCCCCCATACCGCCATCACAGCCGGCAAACAACATAAACATAAAACAAAATATTATTGATAAAAATCTATATTTGCTTTTCTTCTTCATATTCATATGATAACACAATCCTCTAAAAAAAACAATAAATTAAAGAAAAAGAAAGAGAATTTTAATTTTCTCTTTCCTTATCTTCATAAAACATAACTTGTTTTGCCTGTGTTTTCTCTTGAGTTTTCGTTTCTGTATTATAGAGAAGTTCGTTATTTTTATCAATATCAGTTCTATCAACATTATAAACTAAAAACCATCTATAATTTTTGTTATAAATGTTTTCTTTTTCATTTTCCACATTATTAGTAAGTGAAGATGCAACATCAATATCTACAAATTCCAATTTCCCATTAACATCTAAAACATAATATTGTTTCCAACTTTTATAATAACCTAATGATAAACCAGCTACTGTATCTTTTACTGGAGTCTTAATTCCAAACAAAACTTTAGCATTGTTAAATTCTACAATTTGATCTCTGTAATCAGATACTGCTGTATCCTTACAACCTTTAGTTGCAATCGTTTCAAGAATAATTGATGTCAATTTATCAAATTCTTCTTTATGTGCCGTTGCATAATCTTCATCAATAGTTGTATATTCAACTTTAACTTGATTTAATTTTGAATCAAATTTAAACAATTTTGATGTTGTAAGTAAGAAATCTTTAAATTTGGCAATGCTATTATTTTCTGGATTTGAAACAAAACTTTTCCATTTCCCATTTTGATCATTGATAACAGACAAACATGTTGTTGTATCCACATTCTTATGAATTTCTGAATCAAGATGCATCAAAACACCAATTTTGAAATTGTCCTTTGTTGGATTGATGAATACAATATTGTCAACAATTATATCGTTCAAAACTGTGCAATTTTTATATACTTGATCAATCAATGTATTTCCATTTGGTGTAATTTCCATAAATGCTTTTTGAATAGCATCAATATTAAATACATAGTTTCCATTTGCATCTATCGTATAAAGTGCAGTATCCACAACAGGGTCTGTTGGATCTATAGTTGGATCTGCATTATAAATATTGTCAGCTGTAGGAAGAGTCACACTTGTTTCGCCAATTCTTGAAACGCAACCATAATAGTCATCACCTACAAGCGTTCCACCTTCATCATCAAGATACAATGTCATCGCCTTGCCATTGACTGTGCCTTCAAAATAATTTTGAATTTCATTATAATCAGTCCACTCTGCACCTCTCAATGAATCCATGATAAGACTATTTACATCGAAACCAGTCGCATCATAGCGTCCCCATTTCCCAGTCTCTTTGTCATACACCAAATCGTATGCCTTGTCTCCACTGATATAATGATAGTCAGATATTCTTTCCTTATTATTTTTAATTTGAACTTTATCTCCATCAAAATAATAATTATAGTCTTTGTTTCCACTGCTAAAACTATAAGTATAGTTAGTCCCCATGTCATCCAACAATTTTACAACCTTTTCTGTTGGAATGATTTTAACAGGCGGATCCACTGGTGTTATTGGTGTAGGATCAATTGGTGTTGAGTCTGGTGGTGTTGGCGTAACTGGTGTTGTAATGCTTGAAGGTGGATCTTTTGTGTTTCCACAACCAGCCATAGTAAACACTGCCGTTGCAGTCATTGCTAATGCAAGTGTAAAAACAGCAACCCTCTTTAAGATTCCTGATGATTTTTTAGGTGCTCTTGGCACATTTACCTCTGAAATTTCTTCAACTTCATTCTTTTCTTCTTCTGATAAAAATTCCCCTCTTTTCATCATATCCCCCTTATTTAACTAAATCATATCACACTTTTCAAAATTATGCAATACCTTTTAAAATGTTTTGTATAATTTTGGAAAATATCATTGTAATGTTCTCATGAAAAAGAACAAATATTGTTGAGCAAATCCTGACAGTTGTCCAAACTGCTTTGTCAGGTTATGTCTTATTGCTTCTCTGTTCTCTTGATGCTCATAAAACTTGTTATACATTTGAGCCATCCAAGTATCAACAGGAAACACATCTCCCCTTCCATAACCAAACAACAATATGCAATCTGCAACCTTTGGACCTACTCCTGACAATCCAATAAGCTTTTTCCTTAAATCTGGTGTTGATAACAAATCCCAGTCTTTCAATGTTTTTTCATCAATCAACCTTACTGTTTCATACAGATATTTTGCTCTATATCCTGCGCCAATATTGGTAAAAAACTCTTCATTAACACTCAACAATGCTTCTCTCGTTGGGAATGCATAATAATCACCCATATTCTGTCCCAACTTCTGTCTCATCCTGTCCAAAATCATTTGAATGCGCTTTATATTGTTGTTTGCTGAAACTATAAATGAAATCACTGTCTCAAACAAATCTTGTTTCACAATTCTTATTCCATGTCCATATTCAATCGGTTTGGTCAAGATATCATATCCTTTCAGTTTCTTTTTTATCTCGCCATAATCCGTCTTCAAATCAAAAAAGTTTTCAAAATAATCAGGATTTTTTGTTTTAATTATGTATCCATTTTCTGTCTCAAAAATTTCTGCTTTCTTATCTGCTGAAAATACTTGATAATTCCCGCCATTTTTCTTAAATGAAAAGATTTGTCCGCACTCCAAAATATGTTGTGGATTGAAATCATCTTTACCAGAAATTTCTATAAAATCTTTTCCTTTTTTGTATTTCAGCATTCTCAAACTCTCCTTCATCGACTTTTTATACTAAATATTGGACACAAGACAAATTTTTGACGACATTTAGTAGTTGCGCATTTATAGTAACAAAAAAAGGGCGTAAAGCCCTTTAATTATTCAGCAATAACTGAAACGATATTCTTTCCTTTGCCTTCTCCAAAAACAACTTTCCCATTTTTGAGAGCAAAAAGAGTGTAATCTTTCCCCATGCCAACATTAGCACCAGGATAAACCTTTGTGCCACGTTGTCTAACGATGATTGAACCAGCTGTAACAAGTTGTCCAGCATAAGCTTTAACTCCAAGACGTTTTGATTGAGAGTCTCTGCCGTTCTTTGTGCTACCGCCACCCTTTTTATGAGCAAAAAGTTGTAAATTAATAAACATCTTTTCTAACCTCCATCTTAACATTTTTGGCATAATTTTTAGCAATATCTTGCAAGGTTAAAAACATTGTATTAAGCAAAATCTGTGCATCTTTGTTGTTTTCATCTCCGTCTAAAAGCCTAACTTGTAAAAATCCATCTTCAATGATGCTCTCTACCTTAAGTTTCAAAACTTCTTTGAGCCCAACAAGTGTCATTTGAGTTGCTGTTGAAACAGCACTGCAAACGATATCTCTACCTTCTTCTGCGAAACCACTGTGTCCCTTAACTTGATAAGACCAAATTATGTCATCTTTTTTGAAAATCGTAATCTTAGTCATAATTACATCTTAATAGAAACAATTTTGATTTCTGTCCATGGTTGTCTATGACCTTGCTTCTTACGTTCATTTTTCTTAGGTTTGTATTTAAAAACTACAATCTTATCACCTTTTCCATGAGCGACAATTTCAGCAACCACTTCAGCCGTTTTAACGGTTGGTGTTCCAGCAACTGTTTTGTTTCCGTCAGAAACGAGCAAAACTTCAAGGTTCAATTTGTCCCCAACATTTCCGTTAAGCTTTTCAACCTTAAGAACATCGTTTTCTGTAACATTGTATTGCTTTCCACCTGTCTGAATAACTGCAAACATCTTCACATACCTCCTCTAACCAAACTCGCTGTCGTCAAGGTGGGTAAAAACCACTTTCAGACCCGACACATGCGGATACATTAGTATATTAACATAAAAAAAAAGAAAAGTCAATAATTTTATTGACAAATTTCTTGTAGTCTTACGATAGTATGGGACAAAAAGCCATTCTAAATTTCTTTCTGTTTTTTCAAATAATCTTTAAAGTAACCTGGTAAATCAGCTTCAAAAGTCATCAATTTCCCGCTTCTTGGATGAACAAAAGAAATCTTGTAAGCATGCAGAAGCTGTCCGGCAAGCCCTTTGACTTCTTTTCCATAAAGTCTGTCACCCACAATTGGATGATTAAGATATTTTGAATGAACACGAATCTGATGTGTCCTGCCTGTTTGCAATGCAAATTCTACCAAACAGCATTTCTCAAAGTGTTTTAACACTTTAAAATCGGTGATTGCCACTCTTCCAGAATCTTGGACACTCATTTTCATTCTATCTTTAGGGTCACGTTTGATAAATGTTTCAATTCGCCCCTCATCTTCTTTCAAATTTCCGTCCAAAACAGCCAAATAATTTCTATGGCAAGTCTTATTTTTGATTTGTTCGGCGAGTCTAACATGGGCAAAATCATTTTTTGCAATAACCAACAACCCACTGGTATCTTTGTCAAGCCTATGAACAATTCCTGGACGAAGTTGTCCATTTATTCCGCTCAAATCCTTGATTTTATACAGCAATCCATTCACCAAAGTTCCACTTTTTGTCGATGAACAAGGATGAACAACCAAACCTTGTGGTTTGTTTATAACCGCCAAATCTTCGTCTTGATAAACAATTTCAAAATCTACATCTTCTGCGTCAGTTGAAATTGCTTCTGGCTTTTGCACTTCAATTTCGATATTTTCTCCATTTTTTAATGCATATCCAGCCTTGACAACCTTTCCATTGACCTTTACAAGACCTTTTTCAATCAAATTTTTTATATGAGAACGAGAAAATTCAGGGTGTTTTTCTAGCAAAAAAACATCCAAACGCAAACCCTTTTGGTCTTCATTCGTGATGATATTCTCAGTCATTTTTGTCCTCTGGTTTTTGAGATTTTTCGGGTTTCTTTTGATTTTTGTTTGATTTGACAAAATAAATTATCAAATAAATAATGAACAATACCACACCAACGCACAGTGCAACATCAGCAAAATTAAAAACCGGAAAACTTTTCCAAAAGTCGAATTGAATGAAATCTCTAACATACCCTAAAATCATTCTATCATACAAATTTCCAAAGCAACCTGCAAATAAAAAACCAAATGTAACATTCAAAAGCCAAGTTTTATTTTTCTCTTTGATGTAATAATAGATAAAAATTGCCATAAAAATCAAACTCAAAACAATCAAAAAGATTTGTTTCCCAGCCATGATTCCCCATGCAGCGCCATAATTGTGCACAAGTTTAAAATTGAAAAGGTGAGGAATGACAGAAATAGTTTCTCCATTTGATAATTTTGCATCAAAAACATATTTTGTCACCAAATCAAGTGTCAAAACGACCACAAAAATAGCCAACATAACGCAAACTTTAATAATATTTTTCTTTTTCAAACGCAAAACCTCAATAATCTAAAACTTTTTATACTTCTTTTTCAATTTTTCCAAATTTTCATCATCAAAATACCTTTCGGTATAGCCACAGTTGCAACAAACATAACGAGTTGTGTATATAGTTTTCCCAAAAGCACCAATTACTTCATAATCTATGTTGGACTTTTTGGAATTTTTGTCTTTATTTTCAAAAACCAAAATGTTGTCACTTTGACATTTTGGACAAATACCAGTTTGCTTCATACTTAATCACCTGTCTCTTTGTCAATTTCCATGTTTTTAGGCAAGAATATATACAAATCTTTGTCAACAACCTCTTCACTTGCTCCCAAAACATCAATCACACCGTGATAATAATCCAAAATTTTGTTCTTTTCACCTAAAGAACAAGCTCTAAAATCAATAAAAAATGGGATATCTTTCTTCAAAAAATTAACTTTATTTTTGCAATCTTCAAACTTTTCTGGATAGAAAACCTTAATTCCATCAATTTCTTCTGGCAATTTTTGAGAAACTTTCAAATTGTATGATGCTTTTGGTTCTTTTTTCTTCTTTACCACCTTTACATCGTCCCCTTCAAAGCCAAAAAATTTGTAAATATAATTCATAAGCCCCATAAAATCACCTCTAACTAAATTTATATATTATATCATATCACATTTTTGTTTTTTTCTCAAAATAATTATCATTCAAAGCACAAATATATCTCACAGGCACGCCTGTATCTGTTTTCTAATGTTCTTAACAAAAATTATTACAGGGAGTGACATGCTTGCTTGCAAGGGCATTCACGACGATGCCTAAAAATTTTAGAGATTTATTTTGTATCGCAAAAAGGTTGCAAAGCAACAAAAAAACAGGCACGCCTGTATCTGCTTTCTAATGTTCTTAACTAAAATTATTACAAGGAGTGACATGCTTGCTTGCAAGGGCATTCACGACGATGCCTAAAAATTTTAGAGATTTATTTTGCATCGCAAAAAGGTTGCAGAGCAACAAAAAAAGACCTTATATAAGGTCTTTTTTTTAATCTCTAAAATTATTCAATAATTTGAGAAACAACACCAGAACCAACTGTTCTGCCACCTTCACGGATAGCGAAACGAAGTCCTTGTTCGATAGCGATTTCTTTGTTAAGAGTGATTGTCATCTTAACGTTATCACCAGGCATAACCATTTCTACACCTGCTGGAAGTTCGATTGTTCCAGTAACGTCAGTTGTTCTGAAATAGAATTGTGGTCTATAACCATTGAAGAATGGAGTATGACGTCCGCCTTCTTCTTTCTTCAATACGTAAACTTCAGCTGCAAATTTTGTGTGTGGGTGAATTGAACCTGGTTTGCAAAGAACTTGTCCTCTTTCGATTTCGTTTCTTTGAATACCACGAAGAAGAATACCAACGTTGTATCCTGCGATACCTTCGTCAACAGTCTTTCTAAACATTTCAACACCAGTTACAACTGTTTGTTTCTTTGAACCCATACCAACGATTTCAACAACATCGTTAACTCTTACTACACCTCTTTCGATTCTTCCTGTAGCAACAGTTCCACGACCTGTAATTGTAAATACGTCTTCAACAGGCATAAGGAAAGGTTTATCTGTATCTCTTTGAGGTTCTGGAATATAAGTATCCAAAGCGTCAAGAAGTTCTTGGATGCACTTGCAAGCAGGATCTTCAACGTTTCCAGCTTGAGCAGCTTCCAATGCTTTAAGAGCAGATCCCTTAATAATAGGAGTTTTGTCTCCTGGGAATCCATATTCTGTCAAAAGTTCTCTGATTTCCATTTCAACAAGGTCAAGCAATTCTGGATCGTCAACTTGATCTGTCTTGTTCATGAAAACAACGATGTATGGAACACCAACTTGTCTAGCAAGCAAAATGTGTTCTCTTGTTTGAGGCATAGGACCATCTGTAGCAGCAACAACAAGGATAGCTCCATCCATTTGTGCAGCACCAGTAATCATGTTTTTAACATAATCTGCGTGTCCTGGGCAGTCAACGTGAGCATAGTGACGTTTGTCTGTTTGATACTCAACGTGTGATGTGTTAATTGTGATTCCTCTAGCCTTTTCTTCTGGGGCTTTATCGATTTCATCATATCTCATTTTTTGAGCGAAACCCTTAGCAGCACTATACATTGTAATAGCAGCAGTAAGAGTAGTTTTACCATGGTCAACGTGACCAATAGTTCCAACGTTTACGTGTGGCTTTGTAATATCATATTTTCCTGTAGCCATTTTAATATCTCCTTTTTATGTTTTACTGTGATATTTTATCATATATTTTTGAAATGTCAAAACAAATTTAACATTTTTTCAAAAATATTTAATAAACATGTCTTTTTCAAGCATTACGCTTGTTTCTTTCTTTGACCAACGATTGTTTCAGCAATGTTCTTTGGAACTTCAGCATATTTCAAGAATTCCATAGTGAATGTTCCACGACCTTGTGTTTGAGAACGAAGGTCAGTAGCATAACCAAACATTTCTCCAAGAGGAACTTCAGCGTTAACGACTTGAACACCAGGTTTTGTTTCGTTTCCAGTCAAAATTCCACGACGAGATGTAAGGTTACCCATAACTGTTCCAAGATAATCATCAGGAACTTCAACTTGAACTTTCATAATAGGTTCAAGAAGAACAGGGTTTGCTTTCAAAGCACCTTCCTTAAATGCCATAGATCCAGCGATCTTAAATGCCATTTCAGAAGAGTCAACTTCGTGGTAAGAACCATCAATAACAGTAACTTTGAAGTCAACAGTTTCATATCCGGCAATAACACCATTTTTGCTTGCTTCTTGGATACCATTGTTAATTGGTTGGATATATTCTTTAGGAATAGAACCACCAACAGTCTTATCTTCAAAGACATAACCAGCACCTGGTTCAAGAGGTTCGATATCAATGATACAGTGACCATATTGTCCCTTACCACCTGATTGTCTAACAAACTTGCCTTCGGCACGTGTTGCTTTTCTGATTGTTTCTTTGTAAGCAACTTGTGGTTTACCTACATTTGCTTCAACCTTAAATTCACGAAGAAGTCTATCAACGATAATTTCAAGGTGAAGTTCGCCCATCCCGGCGATAATTGTTTGACCAGTTTCTTGGTCAGTGTATGTTTTGAAAGTTGGGTCTTCTTCTGCAAGTTTAACAAGTGCAAGCACCATTTTTTCTTGCATCAACTTTGTTTTAGGTTCGATAGCAACCTTAATAACTGGTTCTGGGAATTCCATACTTTCCAAAACTATTGGGTTCTTTTCATCACAAAGTGTTTCACCTGTGATAGTGTCTTTAAGACCAACGATAGCAGCGATGTCTCCAGCGCCAACTTCTTTGATTTCTTCTCTTTGGTTTGCGTGCATTCTAATAAGACGACCAACTCTTTCTTTTTCACCCTTGTTTGAGTTGTAAACATAAGAGCCAGCTGTCAATTTTCCAGAGTAGACTCTGAAGAACGCAAGACGACCAACAAATGGGTCTGTCATAATCTTGAATGCAAGTCCAGCAAATGGAGCATCTTCACTTGGAGCTCTCTTTTCTGTTTCGCCAGTTTCTGGGTTTACACCTTCGATATGGTCGATGTCAAGTGGAGATGGCAAATACCATACCATAGCATCCAAAAGCATTTGAACACCCTTGTTTTTGTAAGATGAACCACACAAAACAGGGACAAGAATTCTTTCAATAGTAGCCTTTCTAAGAGCAACTTTGAGTTCATCAAGTGTGATTTCTTCACCTTCAAAATATCTTTCGAGCAAAGCATCGTCTGTTTCAACGATTTTTTCAATCAATTCGTCATGGAGTTGTTGAGCTTTTGCTTTGTATTCTTCAGGGATTTCAACGATATCAATCTTTGTTCCCATGTCGTCTTCATAAACTTCAGCTTTCATTGTCAAAAGGTCGATAATTCCACTGAATGTATCAGCTTCACCGATTGGCATTTGAATAGCGATTGGGTTTGTTTTCAATCTATCTCTGATAGAATTTACACATCCATAAAAGTCTGCGGCATCTCTATCCATTTTGTTTACGTAGATGATTGTAGGCACTTTGTATTTTGTAGATTGACGCCAAACTGTTTCGGTTTGTGGTTGAACCTTGTCACGTGCAGAAAGCACAAGAACCGCTCCATCAAGAACTTTCAAAGAACGTTCAACTTCAACAGTGAAGTCAACGTGTCCAGGAGTGTCGATGATGTTGATTTTGTGACCTTTCCAGAAACAAGTTGTGCAGGCAGAAGTAATTGTGATACCTCTTTCTTGTTCTTGAGCCATCCAGTCCATTGTGGCAGCGCCGTCGTGAACTTCGCCAATTTTATGGTTTTTTCCTGTGTAAAACAAAATTCTTTCAGTTGTTGTTGTTTTACCAGCATCAATGTGGGCCATAATACCGACGTTTCTAGTCAATTCTAGATTTGTAGCCATAAATTTTCTCCTTAAATTTTTTCTTTTTGTTTGATGCACAAGGCATAAATTTGTATTGTAGAAAGATTATTGTCATTTCCATTGGTTTTATCCTAGGCAATTTTCATTGTTTGACCATATCTTTCAAATTTGTTTTTGTCGTAATATATGAAAATATTACCATTTGTAATGAGCGAAAGCCTTGTTAGCTTCAGCCATTCTGTGCATTTCGTCACGCTTTTTGATTGAAGCGCCTGCATTGTTGTAAGCGTCGATAAGTTCGCCAGCGAGTTTTTCATCCATATTTCTTTCACCAGTTCTCTTTCTAGCATTTGCAACAATCCAACGAATAGCAAGAGTTTGTCTTCTTTCAGGACGGATTTCCATAGGAACTTGGTAAGTTGCACCACCAACTCTACGTCCTTTTGTTTCAAGCATAGGTTTAACATTTTCGATTGCTGTCAAGCAAACATCAAGAGGTTCCAAACTTGTCTTTTCTTTGATAATATCGAAAGAACCATAAACAATTCTTTGAGCAAGTCCTTTTTTACCGCTCATCATAACTTGGTTGATAAGTTTTGTAACAACTTTGTTATTGTAAATTGGATCTGGTAAAACGTCTTTCTTAACCGCACTATTTCTTCTTGGCATTGGTTTTACTCCTTTTGTTAATTTTGATTTTTGTTTTTAGTGGTTATTATTTGCCACTCTTTGGTCTTTTAGCACCATATTTAGAACGGCTTTGTTTTCTGTTTGCAACACCAGCTGTATCAAGTGTTCCACGAACGATGTGATAACGCACACCAGGAAGATCCTTAACACGTCCGCCACGAACAAGAACAACGCTGTGTTCTTGCAAGTTGTGTCCAATACCAGGAATGTAGCATGTTCCTTCTTGTCCATTTGAAAGTTTTACTCTGGCAATTTTTCTAAGAGCTGAGTTAGGCTTTTTAGGAGTTGCTGTTCTTACTGACAAGCAAACACCACGTTTTTGTGGGCATTCTTCCAAAAGTGGAGCCTTCTTCTTCTTTTCAAATGTTTTTCTACCATTTCTTACAAGTTGGTTAAATGTAGGCATAGTTTTCTCCTTTCTTTAAAATTTTCAGTTTTAAATCTTGAATGGATTTGTCATAAAAAAGACACGGCTTTTTGGTTTCCGTGTCAATGAAAAATGCTTTTTATTTGAAACATGAACAACACTAGTCTCTTCGACCTCCAAGAAAAATCTTGAATCGGTGCAAACTTTCGTCCACCTGTTGTTTGTTTATGCTTTTAACAAGCACTGTCTCCGACAACGAAACACAATGCTTATTATAAATATCTTGCACCGCTTTGTCAAGTGTTTTTGGCGACAAATTCGCAATAAATGTCAAAATTTTCTTGTTCAAACACTCCCGCAAAAAATCACTGTCAAAAAATGCGGTTTGATATAATATTTTTTAATTAAATTGAAGTATAATTTTGTCTTTCAAAGGAATTATCTTTTCTTCTTCTTTTTTACATATTGTCCTTGCAAAAGTGTCAACATGACCCCTGTGCTGTCTCCAGCAAGCGTTGGTCCAAATGGTCCATTTTTGAAATAGACAGGTTTTGTTGGTTTCCAGCAAGCAGGGCATTCTGCATTGTTGCAAGTCCAATAAAGACTACGCCCAGAACCGACATAAGCACGAATTGCGGTGTCTATTGACCAAGAAATAACTTGAGGCAAAATGTTTCCGGCTTTCAGTTTTTTCTTATCTTCTCCGGGTTCTGTCCCTATTGGCACCATTTCCAACGACAACAATTGTTTACAAACAGGACACTTTAGCATAATTTTCTCCTAAGTTTAGTATAACATAAAATCTAGTCATTATCAAGAAATTTTGCAAAAAATTCACTCTCTGACAAAACCGGCACACCCAAACTTTTTGCTTTTTCAAGTTTGCTTCCCGCTTCCTCTCCAGCCAAAACATACGATGTGTTTTTTGATACAGAAGACGCAGTTTTTCCACCATTCTCTTCAATTATCTTTGTCATATCTGGTCTCGAATAATTTGGAAGAGTCCCAGTAAGCACAAAAGTAAGTCCTTGCAATTTGTTTGATTTTACTGTTGAGTTGTTTTCAATATGGACACCAGCAGCAAACAATCTGTCAATTTCATTCAAATTATCTTCATCTTTGAAGAAATCAAAAATATTTTTTGCAATCACATCTCCAATATCTTCCACTGCCAAAAGCTGGTCATATGTGGCATTTTCGAGTTTTTCCAATGTTTCAAACGTTTTTGCTAAATCTTTTGCAGTTTTTATTCCAACTTCACTTATACCAAGCCCATAAACAAATCTATAAAGTTCAATTTTTTTGCTTTTTTCAAGGCTTGATAAAACATTGTCCGCTTTTTTGTCCTTAAATTTTTCCAAAGATACCAACTGTTCTTTTGTGATGTTGTATAAATCAGAATAATGTCTCACCCCCAAATCATCATAAAATTGAATGATTGTTTTTTCAGAAAGTCCTTCAATATTGAAAGCTTCTCTCTCAACAAAATGCGTAAGCCTTGCAACAATCTGCTCTTTGCAGTTGTCATGATTTGGACAAAAAACAAGCGGCCCCTTTTTGATAAGTGCAGTTCCACAACAAGGACAAACTTTTGGTTCTTCGATTTCTTTTGAATTGTCATATTTCTCTGCGAGCCCCAAAACTTCTGGAATAACCTCATTGCTTCGTCTTATAAACACACGACTGTTGATATAAACCTTTTTCTTACGTATGTCATCAATATTGTTGAGTGTAGCACGAGAAATTGTTGCACCTGCAAGTTGAACTGGTTCAAGAAGTGCTGTTGGAGAAACCTTTCCTGTTCTACCCACCTGCCAAATAACATCGTTGAGCATTGTCGAGATTTCTTCCGCTTCAAATTTGTATGCTCTCGCCCATTTTGGAAACTTGTTTGTATAACCAATTTCTTCTCTTGGTGCAACCTCATTGAGTTTGACAACAGCCCCGTCAATCATAACATCAAGATTGTCCTTATCTTTATCAATCATGTTAATGATATCTTCCGCTTCCTTTTCTGTCTTAACAATCTTGAAAAAGTCGCCAGTTTTGAAACCGTTGTCTTTGATAAAATCATGCATCTCTTCTTGAGTTTTGAAAGTTTTCCCTTCGCTCAAAAGCACAGCATAACAAAAATAATCAAGTTGCCTTTTCGCAGTCTCTTTTGGGTCAAGATTTCTTATCGCTCCTGCCACTCCATTTCTTGGATTTTTCAAAGGTTCGTCAGCGGTTTTGTTGTAACGCCTAAAACTTGAATTTGTCATCATTCCTTCGCCCTGCAAAATCAATCTGCCCTTGAAAGGGATTTCAAGTGGAACGCTTTTTATCGTCTTGACTTGTTCTGTAACATCTTCGCCAATTTCGCCGTTTCCACGAGTTGTAGCACAAACAAATTTTCCATCATTATATTCCGTAACAATCGTCAATCCATCAAATTTGTATTCAACCGCAAAAGTTGGATTTTTGATATATTTTTTCATATCGGCAAAAAACGACCTTAATTCGTCAAACGAACGCACTTTGCCCATAGAATACAATCTTACCTCATGCTTTTTCTTAACAAACTTTGAAAGCACATCTCCACCGACTCTTTGAGTTGGAGAGTTTGGCAAAATAACTCCTGTTTCTTTTTCCAAATCAACAAGTTCGTCATACAATTTATCATACTCTTTATCAGAAATTGTAGGATTGTCGAGTTCATAATAATTCTTGTTGTGATACAAAACAAGTTCAACCAATTCTTTCATTCTGTCAAGTTTATTCATTGTCCGCCTCCACTTTTTCAAGATTTTTTGAATTGAGCATAATCTCTTTTATTCCAAAATCTTCAAAATCAATTGTGCCTACAAGACCATCATCTGAAACTTTTACAATTTTTCCTTCACCATATCTTGCCAAATAAACCTTGTCTCCAACAGCAAATCCACTGTCAAAAACTTCCTTTGTTTCTGGTTTGAAGAAGTCATCTCCACCATACACCCTTGGCTTTTTCTTGTCAACAATGCCAAGTTCTTTCAAAAATCTACTTTCTGTGGTGTAGTTGCTCTTTCCATACATAAATCGCTTGCACGCATGCACAAGAAAAATCTTCTCTTCTGCACGAGTTATTGCGACATACATAAGTCGCCTTTCTTCTTCCATTTCGGCATTTGAATATATCGCTCTTGAAAGTGGAAAAATTCCTTCTTCAAGACCAACCACAAAAACCACCTTAAACTCAAGCCCTTTGACTGCATGAATAGTAGCAATTGAAACTGCTCCTGCTTCTTGAATATCATCATTGTCTGCTCGAAGCATAACATTTGCCAAATAATCAGCAAGTGAACAACCTTCGTTTTCTTTCTCAAAGTCCTGAACACTAGAATAAAAGCTGTCAATATTTCCAAGTCTGTTTATTGCTTCTTCATCTTTTCCAGAAAAAGCCTCGTCAATCTTGAAAGTCTTCACGACTTTTTGAACAAAATCAAAAAGTGAAAGTGTGTCCATTTGTGCATTTAAATCTTTGATGCTTTCAACAAACTTTCCAAGTTTTGAATGGTATTTTGAAAATTCAAATTTGTCACTCAAAAGATATTCCAAAACCATCTTGTCTCCGGCTTCTTCTTGCAATTTTGAAAGTGCCACATCGCCAATTCCACGCTTTGGGAAATTGATAATTTTAAAGAGTGAAATTTCATCTTTTGGATTGACAAAAATAGACAAATAAGCCAAGATAATTTTTATCTCTGCCCTGTCAAAAAACTTCATTCCACCATAAACTTTGTAAGGTATATTGCACGCCAAAAGAGCCTCTTCAAAAGGTCTTGACATAGCATTTATTCTCATCAAAACAGCAAAGTCGTCATAAGAATATCCTTCAGTCATCAAATCATCTATTGTGCGAGCAACAAACATCGCTTCATCTCTTTCATCAAATGCCGTATAAACGACAGGTGGGGCACCGCTATCTTTTTCAGTCCAAAGGTTTTTCTTCAATCTTTCAGTGTTGTTTGCAATAACATTGTTCGCCAAAGTCAAAATGTTTTTTGTTGAGCGATAATTTCTTTCAAGCTTGAAAGTTCTTACATCTTCAAAGTCGTTTTTCAAATTGAAAATATTGTGGAAATTTGCCCCTCTCCATGAATAAATACATTGGTCTTCATCACCAACGACAAACAAGTTTTTATGAACACTCGCAAGCATCTTGACAAGTTTGTATTGAACAAGGTTTGTATCTTGAAATTCATCAACCAAAATGTAGTGGAATCTGTCCGCATATTTAAACAAAACCTCTTTAAAATTGTTAAACAAAAAGAGAGTTTTGTTGAGCAAATCGTCAAAATCAAGAGCATTGTTTTTGTGCAAATAATTTTCATATTCAAAACAAATTTTTTGATAAGTGACAAGGTTTGAATTTCTGTCATATTCTCGAAGCGCCGAAAAATATTCTTCAATATCAAGCCCTTTGTTTTTGATGTTATCAAGATGCATTTCCACCTTTTCAAGTTCGTCATCAAGGCAAAAATGTGCCTTCAAAAGGTCTTTCAAAATTTTTGTTCTGTCATTCTCTGCGATGATAGTAAAATTTTTTGTATATCCGTCCAAAAACTCAATGTTTTCTCTCAAAATTCTCACACACATTGAGTGGAAAGTCGAAATCCAAACACCCCTATCACACATTTTTGAGACTCTTTCTTTCATCTCATTTGTCGCCTTGTTTGTGAAAGTGATAGCCAAGATGTTGTAAGGTGAAACGCCATTTTCAATCAAATAACAAATTCGATGCGTCAAAAGTCTAGTCTTGCCACTGCCCGCTCCAGCAGTAACCAAAACCACCCCATCAATCTGCATCAACGCTTGTTTTTGTTCGTCATTCAGCGAACTGATATCATAATCGCTCATATACATGCATTTTAGCACAAAACGAAAGTTTATCAAAGTGATTAAAACAAGTTTTTTAGATAAAAAAACAGACTTGATTTTTTCAAGTCTGTTTGGTTTTATTAACCTCTTTTTCTAGCTCTTTTTCTAGCGTTTTCGCTCTTTTTCTTTTTAGCAACGCTTGGTTTGTCATAAGCTTCTTTCTTTCTTATATCACCAATAATACCATCTTTTTGGCATTTTCTTTTAAATCTTTTCAAAGCGCTTTCAAGAGATTCGTTTTCTCCTACTTTAACTGTTGTCATTCTTTCTCACCACCTTTCAAGGTCACAATTCTGCGTCAATAATAACATATTAAACTCTGTTTGTCAACCTTTTATACCTATTTTTTTGCAGTTGCCAAAACACCGTCTTTAAATGATTTTTCTATTTGCACATCGACAATTTCTCCGACCTTCAAATCACCAGAAACATAACACTTGATATAGTTTTCTGTATAGCCGTCAAAATAGTCTCCGTTTTTTGCTTCAATCAAAACTTTTCCTGTTTTGTTCTCTCTCAAAAATTCAGTTTTAAGTCTATCTCCCAACTCTTCAAGGCGTTTTTCTCTTTCATTCTTCACTTTCCCTGACAAATCTTTGTAGAGTTTTGATGCGGCCGTGCCATCTCTTTTTGAATAAGGGAAGATATGTAATTGTGAAAATTTCACACTCTCAACAAACTTCAAAGTCTCTTCAAAATCCTCTTCCGTTTCAGTTGGAAATCCCACAATAATATCTGTTGTTATGCCGGCAAGTGGGAAGTATTTTCTTATGAGTGCAACACTATTTGCAAACTCATCTGTCGTATAATGCCTGTTCATCTTTTTCAAGACATTGTCACAACCACTTTGCAATGACAAATGAAAGTGCGGACAGAAGTTTTTAAGGGTTGACAAAACTTTTAAAAACTCTTCATCAATAAGACTGTCTTCCATTGATGACAAACGCAATCTTTTGCCATATTTGTCCAATGTTTGCAAAAGTTTTCCAAGTCCCTTTTTGCCATCAATCTTAAAGTCGCTGACATCAATGCCAACAAGCACAACTTCCTTGACATCGTCTGGAAGTTTTTCCACTTCGCTGACAATACTTTCAAGGCTTCTTGACCTGCTTCTTCCTCTCAAATATGGTATGATGCAATAAGAACAAAAATGGTCACAGCCATCTTGAATTTTTATAAACGCTCTCGTCAATGATTGTGCTGAAAACAAGTCATCTTCATATGCGGTAGGAAGTTCAAAAAGATGCGTGCCAGAATGTGAAAGTTCATCCACAATTTTTTTCTTTCCTGCCGTGCCAATTATCATTTTGACATTTCTATCTTCAAACTGCACAGGTCTGTTTTGACTTGCACAACCCATCACATAAATCTCTGCATTTGGATTAAACTTTCTTGCTCTTTCAATCATCTGTCTTGATTTTCTTTCTGCTTCGTTTGTTACCGCACAAGTGTTGATGATATAAGCATCCGCCTCTTCCAAATTGTCTGTGGCATCAATGCCCCTGCTTTTTAATTCAAAAATGAGAGCATCGCTCTCATATTTGTTTACTTTACAACCCAATGTTAATACTGAAACCTTCATCCTAATTTCCGCTCAAAATTGACACCAAACTCATCATAGCAACTGATGCAGTTTCGCATCTATAAATTCTTCTGCCAAGGCTGATAGATGTTGCACCTGCTTCCACAAATGACTCTTTCTCTTTTTGTGAGAAACCACCTTCAGAGCCTACAATAATGGCAATGTTTTTATATTTGTCAAGATTTTTGATTTTTTCGCCCTTGTCAGTGCGTTCGTTGGCAAACAAAACAAGGTCAAAATCTTTGAAAGAATTGATAACGTCTTTCACAGTTTTTGGTTGATCAATGATTGGCATGATTGTTCTTTCACATTGTTTGCAAGCATTCATAGCAATAGTTTGCAAGCGTTCCATCTTATTTTCAGTAACTTTTGCAATAACATATTCACTAACAAAAGGCACAATTCTTGTTATTCCAATTTCTGTCGCCTTTTGCACAATAAACTCAAACTTTTGTCTTTTTGTTATGGCTTGAAAAATAACAATGTTTTTTTGAGGATTTCCTATACATTTTTCTTTTCCAATAATTTTGCAAACTGCACTGTTTTTCTCAAATTTTTGGATTTGACATGCATATTCATATTCGTCATTGAGACTAACAAGAAGTTCGTCTCCAACATTCAATCTCAAAACATTTTTAAGATGATTGTATTCTTCTCCTTCGATATAAACACTTTCTTTTCTTTTTGTTCCAAAAAATCTTCTCATAAAGTCTCCTTACACACAAATAATACACCAAAATTTTGTCAAAAATCAAGGAAAATAATCAATTTGCACAAGACTTGTGACACAAAACAACAAAAAAAGAGATTTTTCATCTCTTTTTTTCTATTTCATTTTGTTCTTGAATTTTTTGCTTTCTGGGAAGTCGTCTTCGCTAAACTTGTTTTGAAGATTCAAAAGTTCGTCTTTCGCCTTTCTTGACAAGTTTTTAGGGATTTCGCTCTTGATTGTAACAATCAAATCACCCTTTTGAGTAGAGTTAAGACGCTTTACACCTTCGCCTTTGATTCTGACTATCGTTCCGTTTTTTGTCCCTTCTTCAAGTTTGACTGTCTTGACACCTTTTGTAAGTGGAATATCAATCTTTCCACCCAAAAGGCAAGTTGTAAATGGCACTGCCATATCAAACATCAAATCAACACCATTACGCTTGAAAATTGGATGCGATGCAACAGAAACTTTGATGTTCAAATCTCCAACAATTCCTTGTCCAGCAGGAGCGTTTCCTTCTCCTCTCATGCGGATTGTTTGACCATCGTCAATGCCAGCAGGCACTTTGCAATGAACTTGTGCAGAAACCTTTTTGCAGCCTTTTCCGCCACATTCTTCACATCTTTCTTTGATTATTTTTCCTGTTCCACCGCAAGTTGGGCAGGCACTTTCACTAATAGACATTCCAAATGGCGTTCTTTGTTGAACACGAACTCTTCCAGCCCCTTTACAATTTGGACAAGTAGAAAATTCTGTTCCGCCTTTTGCACCAGTTCCGTTACACTTTGAGCACACTTCAACTCTGCTGTATGAAATGATTTTTTCACAGCCAAAAACAGCTTCGTCAAAAGTCAAATTCATTGCAATATTGATGTCCGAACCCCTTTGTTGCATACGAGAAGCACCGCCACCATTTCCACCACCAAAGGCAGAAAAGATGTCAGAAAAAATATCAGAAAATCCGCCAAAACCTTGACCGCCACCACCAAAGAAGTCTCCAAAACCACCGCCTTGGAATCCGCTCTGACCGCCAAATTGTGGACCATCGGCAGAGCCATATTGGTCATAATTTGCACGCTTTTTATCGTCTCCAAGCACTTCATAGGCTTCGTTGATTTCTTTAAATTTTTCGGCAGCTTCAGGTGTTTTATTCAAGTCTGGGTGATATTTTTTTGCAAGACGGCGGTATGCCGATTTGATTTCATCAGCATCCGCACTCTTGCTCACACCCAAAATCTCATAATAATCTTTATTTGCCATTATAATTTCCTTCTATTTGGGTTTTTATTTGCCCTTTCGGTTCATTATTCAATAGTAACGTCAGGGTCATTTCCGTTGTCATTTGCAGAGCCATTTGCTCCTGCATTTCCAGCGTTGTTTGTGCCATCTGCTCCGTTAGCAGCATTTGGGTTTGCGTTTTGATACATCTTTGTAAAAACTTCGTTTGAAACCTTTGTAAGTTCTTCCAAAGCCTTCTTGATTACTTCGATGTCATCACTTTCAAAATCTTTCTTTGCTTTTTCGATTTCGTCTTCAAGACGTTTCTTGTCTTCAGCAGAAATCTTGTCGCCATTTTCTTTCAAAAGTTTTTCAAGAGAGTAAACCATGTTGTCGGCTTGGTTCTTTGTTTCAACAAACTCTTTTCTCTTCTTGTCTTCTTCAGCGTGTGCTTCAGCTTCTTTGATAGCTTTGTCAATATCAGCTTCGCTCAAATTTGAAGAAGCAGTAATTGTGATGTTTTGTTCTTTGTTTGTGCCAAGGTCTTTAGCAGAAACTTTAACAATTCCGTTTGCATCAATATCAAATGTAACTTCGATTTGAGGAACTCCTCTTGGTGCTGGTGGAATATCTGAAAGTTGGAATCTTCCAAGAGTCTTGTTTTGTGCAGCAAACTCTCTTTCACCTTGCAAAACGTGAATATCAACGCCAGGTTGGTTATCTACAGCAGTAGAGAAGATTTGGCTCTTTCTTGTAGGGATTGTTGTGTTTCTGTCAATCAATTTTGTAAATACACCACCCAATGTTTCGATACCAAGAGAAAGTGGAGTAACATCCAAAAGAAGAACATCCTTAACATCTCCTGCCAAAACTCCGGCTTGAATAGCAGCACCAACGGCTACACATTCATCAGGGTTAATACCTTTAAATGGTTCTTTTCCTGTATAGTTTTTTACAGCTTCAACAACTGCAGGGATACGAGTTGAACCACCAACCAAAATAACTTTGTCGATTTGAGAAGTTGTAAGTTTTGCATCTTTCAATGCCTTTTCACAACATGTGATTGTTTCTTTAATCAAATCTTCTGTAAGAGCATCAAATTTTGCACGAGTAAGCTCTACTTCCAAGTGTTTTGGACCATTTGCATCAGCTGAAATAAATGGAAGAGATACTGTTGTCATAGGAGTTGCAGAAAGGTCGATTTTTGCCTTTTCAGCAGCTTCTTTAAGTCTTTGCATAGCAAGTTTGTCTTTTGACAAATCCATACCAGCATTTTGTTTCTTAAATTCTTCAACCAAGAAATCAATGATTCTGTTATCAAAGTCGTCACCACCAAGTCTTGTGTTACCGTTTGTTGCCAAAACTTCAAAAACATTGTCTCCTATTTCAAGGATTGAAACATCGAATGTTCCACCACCAAGGTCATAGACCAAAATCTTTTGATTTTTGTTTTCTCCCTTGTCAAGTCCATAAGCAAGGGCAGCAGCAGTAGGTTCGTTTATAATACGCAAAACTTCAAGTCCAGCGATTTTTCCAGCGTCTTTTGTTGCTTGACGTTGGCTGTCATTGAAGTATGCAGGCACTGTGATGACTGCTTGTGTAACTTTTTCTCCCAAATAACTTTCAGCATCAGCCTTAAGTTTTGAAAGAATCATAGCAGAGATTTCTTGTGGTGTATATTCTTTGCCATTAAGTTTAACTTTGTAGTTTGTTCCCATTTCTCTCTTAATTGAGATAACTGTGTTTTCGTGGTTTACGATTGCTTGTCTTTTTGCAACTTTACCAACAAGACGTTCGCCATCTTTTGTGTAAGCCACAACAGAAGGTGTTGTTCTATCTCCTTCTGCGTTTGCGATAACTGTAGGTTTTCCACCTTCCATAACAGCCACACAAGAATTTGTTGTTCCTAAGTCAATACCAATAATTTTACTCATAATAAAATACCTCCATGTTTTATTTTTTATAATTTATTTACGATTACTTTCGCATATCGTATGACTTTTCCATTTAATGTATATCCTGCTTGGAATTCATCCAAGACGATATCTGCTTCTTTGCTCTCATCTTTCAAAACTGCAATCACTTCCATTGAATTGTGGTCAAATTTTTGACCGACAGTTTCAATTTTTTCAACATGCAAATTTTTAAGAGCATTCAATATTTTTTCTTCAATCATGTTTACGCCAGACAAAACTTTCTCGTCACCGATGCTTTTCTTGGCTTCTTTGAAAGTATCTAGACATGGCAAAAACACTTCAATAACACTTTTCTTTCCTTCTTCTCTTTGATAGTCCAACTGCTCTGCGACACGCTTGCGATAATTATCAAAATCCGCTTGCAAACGTTGTGCCATAGCAAAATATTGTCCTGCCAATTCTTCGTCATGATGATGACCATGGTGATGATGTTCGTGATGGTGACCATTTTCATGTTCGTGGCAATCACATTCGTGATTCTCACAGCCACATTCACACTCGTCACCACAAGAACATTCTTCTCCGCAACCACACTTGCATTCTTCATGCTCGGCAGTTTCGTTTAAGTCTTTTTCTTGGTTTTCATCAACTTGACCGTGTTCTTGTTTCTTTTCTTCGTCTTTCATTTATTCTCCTTTTTCCTTGTTGAGTTCATCAACAACCACTTTAAGTGCGGAAGCAATACCCATATAATCCATCTTTTGTGGTCCAAAGACTCCAATAGATGCAAGCTTGTTTCCACCGACAATAATTGGTGCTTTGACGACTGAACACTTATCTTCACCATCTTCGGCTATCACTGCTGAAATGTCTTGTTCATCTCCGTCCAAAACTTCAATCAACTCGTTTTCGTCACTCAAGGTTTTGAGCACTTTCTTTGCTTCTTCGACTTTGCTGTTGTCAACCAAGTCGACCACACCTCCTGCTTGAACATTCAAAAGTTTTCGTTTGTTCATTTTAGAAAGTCCCAAAATAATGTTGTCCACAACTCCTTGGAATGCCTCAATTTCTCCACTCATACCCTTTTTGAATTGGTCAATATTGTCAAGCATGAAACCCATTGTTTCTCCCTTGAAATATTTGGTAAGGTAGTTTGAAGCATCTTCGCAGTTTTGAGCAGACGCTTTGACATCCATAGTGTTTGTAATATAGCCATAATTTGTGCCAATCAACACCATAACTTTCTCGTCCAAAAGTGGAATTATCTTAAACTCTTGCAAAACCAAGTTTTCTATGCCATTAACCAAAACCACAGTTGGATAGTTTGTTGCTTTTGAAATAATCTTTGCAATTCCAGAAACAATTTCTGTCAAACTTTGAGTTCTGTTTTCAATCAACTTGCGGACATCTTCGAGTTCGCCATTGGTTGCTTTTATGTTTTTGAGTAAATTCTCAACATAAAACCTGTAACCTTGTGCCGTAGGAACACGCCCACCCGATGTATGAAGTTGTTTCAAAAATCCCATTGCTTCCAAAGCATTAAGTTCGTTTCGCAGTGTCGCAGTGGAAACATCAAGTGATGTTCTATCCAAAACTCTACCACTTGTGATTGGAGCAGAATCTTTGATAAACTCTTCAACAGCAATATTCAAAATCTTGATTTTTCTTTCGGAAAGTTCCATAAATTCTCAACCTTTTTCAAGTTTGTTAGCACTCTCGACTTTTAAGTGCTAGCACTATTATATGCACATAAAAAGAAAAAGTCAACAAAAATTGTCAACTTTTTTAAAAAATTTTTATTTTTTCCAAATTTTTCTTTTACACAAACTATTGAGCATTATTTTCAGAGTTTTCGTTCTCTGAAAGTCCATTTTCATTCTCTTCTACAATATATCCACAGTTCTGGCACATACCTGCTTCGTCACTGTAAATTGGTTTTCCACACTTTGGACATACACCCTCAACAACCGCATCTTCTGACTTTTTGTCATACATTTTGAAGAGAGAAATCGCCACACCAACAATGCAAACAACTGACAAGCAAGCAACACAACCAAAAAAGATACATTGAAACTCTGGAATAGTAACATTCAAAAATGGCTTGTATGTACTTGGATCACTTTTTATAAGATTGTTTATATTTATAATATCTACAATATAATAAAATAACAAAACCAAAGAAACAATAAAAATCATGCTCAAAAGCACTTCAATCATCCACAAAATCTTCGTATTTTTCATAATTACCTCTTTTATAATTATAGCATAAGTCCCAAAATGAAGCAAACAAACTGCAAACTTTTTAAGTTTTGTGGCAAAATCGAACAGCACAACATATCTTAATAGTGTATGGACTTTAAGGAGGTTAAAAATGTCATTTTACATCAACAATACAAACCCTAACAGACCTGGCCCAATTTGTGGAAATGCAACAAACGGAATATGTGAAAAGATTTTGATTGAAACAACAAAAGTGTTTGATGCTTGCGTATGCTCGACAACAGAAACAGGCATAATTTTGCCAGTAACAAACTTTACACCTGCTGACCCAGTTTTGCCACTCACTTATGTTTCAGCAGAGAATACTCCAAACACAGCACCAACAATTTCTGACCTTGTTATCGACAGACTTGACACCTGCCCAAATTACGCCAATGTAAGCTTTACACTTACAATCCCTGTTACGGTTACATACCGTGATGCAAACGGAACACTTGGCACAGCGACATCAACAATTACTGTTCAGAAATCAGCATTATTGTTTGTTCCACAGCCAGCAATCACACCAGTAAATATTTCAACAGTGGCAACATTCAGTAGCAGAATTGGAACATTTACAACACCAAACACATTCACAGTAACCGGTTGTATTCAAATCATCATCAAGGTTACAAGCGTAGTAGATGTTTTGGTTCCATCATATGGATATCCAGTTTTGCCACCATGTCAACAAGCACCACAAACAAATGTTTGCCCAGGACTTCAAGACTTGCCAATTTACCCTACTGCATCAGCAACAAACAACGTTCCACGAGTATAACTCACCCAGCCCCAACAACGAAAAAAAAAGAAGAGCCAATCACTCTTCTTTTTTATTATGTTCTTGCTCCCTCTGTCATACGCAGTGAAAATCTCACACCATAACAATTTTTAAGCCATGCTGACTTTTGAATTCCACCATTGATAACTGAAATTCCATTGTTCAAGCTTACGCCAAGTTGTCTAGTCCAATAATTGCAATAGCTATCATCATCAATACCCAAAATGAATGAGACCATATCACTTGCTTTTGCTCTAAGGTCAGTTATTGCACTGTTGTTGATGTCTTCAACTGTAGCAATATTGATGCTTGAAACAGTCTCTGTCGTGTGTTTTACTTTTTCTTGCTGTCCAGCTTCTCCAAAGTAATAGCTTTTTTCACTAGAACTTGCTGCATATTTTGGTGCATCATCTGTCAAGGTTTCGCCATTTTTTGTGTAAATTTCAGCGAAATTCTTTGCCATATCACTGTCACTAAATTTCCAACCTTCAGTTGTCTTTTCAGTCGTTATTGCACCAACCCAAAGAATTTTGTCACTAACTGTCATAAAATTGGTTGCACCAGTTGCATCTTTCCATATTCCAGGATAATCTGTCGCTGAAACCCCATATTCGCCCACGCGCCATCTTATTGCCTCAACTTTAAACCACTTTGTTGTGCTACCCTTTATGACTTTTGCATATTTGTTTCCACTGTAAGTGTAAATCGGAATCGTTTGAGTAACACCATCTCCGTCAAGATATTTTAAATTTTGGTATAAGCTCAAACTTCCACTTGAAGCAGAATTCAAAGTTGCATTCAAACTGTCACCAACATAACTTTGTGGGAAATAACCATCTTCAAAATAAAAGTATTTCTCTTTGCTGTCATATTTCATACTGTTTGATGATGCCTGTTTTTTTATGAAGACATATAAATAACTATTGTCTTTTTTACTTGATGGAGTATATGAAAATGTTGAAGTTTGCATGGTAGATGTTGGATACACCGAACTTGACGATGTGATATCTCCACTAATAGAAGAATTAGTCATTGTATAGTTAATAAATTGATATTCGCTATTTGGATAAAATGTAAAAGTAAATGTTCTTCCAACCAAGCCATACAAAAAACCAGTAGGATATGGAGATTTTTCTTCTGTTGTTGGTGTCGGAGTTCCATCAACATCATGATAATATGAAATAGTCCACTTTTCTAACGCAAGTTTAATCAAATCATAACTCATTTTATAAATACCCGTTCCATCTTCATCAACATATAAGTTATAATGCAAAACAAAATCATTATCTACAGTCCATATAGCATATAGCGTAATACTTTTGTTTGCTGTGAATGTATAAGTTGTATTTTTACCAGTATAACTCCCCATAACTTCTGTCGGATCTGTACTCCAGCATCTAAACTTATACCCACTTTTAATTGCAGATAAAGTTGTAAACTTCCCATTCTCCTTAACTTTTTGTGATGTCACACTTCCAGATATGTTTCCACCATTTGCATCATATGTAACAATATAATAATCTTTCCACCATGCATAAACTGTCATATCACTTTGAATATTTGTCAAATTTGCTTCTACATATTCACTTCGACTAGTGCTCCACCCATAAATATAAGAGTTCTCATCTAATTCAAATGCTGGTGGCGACGAAATAGAATCTCCCTTTGAAATATTTAGTACATATTCGGTTTTTGATTTATAAGTGCCACCATTTCCATCAAAAGTAACAGAAATAGAAGATTTCCCCTCTGATTCAAGGTAAAAAACAATGTCATCAACAATAATTCCATCTGAAAAATAAACATTGAAAAACTGTGACAAACTTGCATTCCCAGAGTTGACAATCATCCATGCATCAGTATCATTATATGCAAAATAAGATCCATCACCAGAAGTCTCATACTCATATACATCATTAAGAGTTGGCTCAAAAAGGTTGTTAAACCTTCTTACTGAATAATATTCACTACTTCCACCATATCTACTACAAATTGCATTTTCATTATCATAAAACTCAATTTTACATCTAGCTCTAGTTGACTCCCATTTAAGGCAAGGATAACCAAAATCTCCAGCAATTGCTCCACCAGCTGACATTGGATTGCTATACCAATATTTCCCACCCATTATCCAGCAATTTAAGCTTTCTTCCTTGCCAAAGTTGCCACCGCCAACACTTTGCGAATAAAAATCTTGCCATGCCCCTAATTGTTCTGCTTTGTATGAGGTTGTCCAATCAATGCTAGAATAAAGCCCATCTTCCATTTGTCTATGCCATTGATCCGTGCCATAGTCATCACCTACTGCAGGATACTCTTCATTAGAAATTTCATATAATTCACCAATCCTAAATAATGACATAGTATCATCGTTATCTTCACTTTTAAAATACAAAGTTTGACCATCTGTGTGTCCAACGAAAGCCCCCACATAACCTTGTCCACTCAGCTGAGTTTTTAAAGATCCAAACCTTCCTTGCACAAATGATGCCTCTGTGAAACTATTAAAAATTGATTGGTCTAGCCTTATTTCACCTGTAAGATAGCCAACTATACCACCAACATTTTCTCCACCACTTATATCATAATAAACAGAATAACAATACCAAATTGTTGTAACATTTGTTTTTCCAAGCATTCCACCAACATTTGACCATTGTCCATTACTCAAAGCTATATATATTCTAGAATAACATAAATGCAATCCACTTGTCGCGCCTCCATCATTAGCATCAAAATAGCCAAAGATACCACCACAGCAAGAGCCCGATGAAACATTTGCCTCTGATATTATGTAACTACGAGAATAACAACCTCTAATGGCATACCCGTCTTCCTCTCCAGGAATTTCAGTATAATCTGGTCCAACATAGCCTATAGTACTCTCCCCAAAATTCACGTAACCATATCCAGTATTAGACCCAACAAGACCACCGACATAACATATTTTGTTTTCTGCATCTTGCAAATTAAAATAAATGTTAAATTCTGATCCAACATTTACAAATGAAGTGCTTATTGCTTGACCAGCAAGACCTCCAACATACCAAGTCTCTGGAAACCAACTCGTCAAATCAAACCCATATTTCTCTGCTATTGATGACATATCACTATTTCTTGCGACCAACACATCACCAGAGACTTTTAAGTCACTGACTGCACAATTTTCCATCAAGCCAAACATCCCTACGCCATTATAATAAGGACAGTCATTAGAAAAATATTCATATAAAGCATTCTCATCCATATTATTTTCTTCGGCAGTACTTATAAGAAAAGTATAATCAAATAAAACTGTTACATTAAATATCTCAAAGCCATTTCCAATAATCGTCAGCCCACTAACATCTATTGTTTTCCAAAGGTATCCAGACATATCGATATTATCTGTCAATTCAATAGTTTCTAAATTTCCACTACCTCCCCAAAGGACATCTGCAAGCTCTGCTGCTGTTGATACTTGTGCTTCTGGGTTTGAATTTCCATTTCTATGACTTGACCAGAAAAGATTCTCAATAGGTGTCGTTTCAGATTCTTCACTTGCAGTATATTGCCAATTTTCATAATACCTTGTATATTTACCATCAAATTCAGATCCGTCGATGCTTGAGCTTTTTGATGGCCTATTTATTACAGCATAAATAAGTCCACCACCCACAAAAACAGCAAGAGTAATAAAGACAACAAAAATAGAATTGAAAACCTTGTTTCTCATAAAAATATTATATATATAAATTATGGCAAATACAAACAATTTTTACAAAAAAAATAATGTTTTTAGACTGTTTTTTCTAAAATATATAAACATAAAAAAAGAAAATGCATTTTAAATGCACTTCCTTGATTTGTTATTATTTTATAATTTCCTATTCGAGAGAAACGAGATAATAGTAAACTGGTTGTCCCCCCATTGCTACTGTTACTTCGCAATCAGGATATTTTTCAGCCAAACTTGCTTGCAATTCGTTTGCATCATCTTCTCTAATGTCTTCACCATAGAAGAGAGTGATGTTCATAACAGAATCATCAAACATAGCTTCAATCAACTTTTCAGTTGTTTCATTTACCAAATTACCTTTTGCCAAAATAGCTTTGTTGTCAAGTCCAATAATTTCACCTTTTGACAAATCAAATCCGTCAACATGAGTATCACGAACAGCATATGTTACAGAGCCAGAACGAACACTCTTAATAGCTTCAAGCATAGCATTTTTATTCTCTTCAACTGAAGCATCAGGATTAAAAGCAATCGCAGCAGCAATACCTTCTGGAACACTCTTTGTTGGAATGATAATCAAGTTTTTGTTTGTTACATCATTTGCTTGTTCTGCAGCAAGCACAATGTTTTTGTTGTTAGGGAAAACAAAGACGTTTCTTGCAGGAACTTTATCAGCAGCAGTAGCAATATCTTCTGCACTTGGGTTCATTGTTTGTCCACCAACAATAATCTCATCAACAGTGAGTTCTTTGAAAATTTGAGCAAGACCATCACCAGGAGCAACTGCAATCATGCCAAGTTCTTTTGATTCTTCAACCGCTTGAGCTTTCTTTTTGAGTTCACGGTTTTGTTCTCTCATATTTTCGATTTTTAAGTTGTAAAGCTCGCCAAGTTCAAGAGCATATCCAAGAGCCTTGTTTGGTTCGTTTGTGTGAACGTGCACCTTAACCAAACTCAAATCACCAATACATATAACGGAGTCACCAATTTCCATCAATTTTTCACGGAGTTTGTCGATGTCTGCTTCTGTTGTCTTTTTGAGCATATTGATAATCATATATTCTGTGCAATAACCAAATTCAATGTCTCCAAGTTGGTTTATATCAGCGATAACATCGTCAACAGTTTGTGGCTTTGTTTCATCTTCAAAAGTGTATTCCAAATCTTCTTCGCCAGCAAGGTAACGTTGGAATCCAGTAAAGATAACCAAAATGCCGCGACCACCAGAGTCAACTACACCAGCTTTTTTCAAAACAGGCAACATTTCAGGTGTTTGTTTCAAGATTTCTTCACCAGTATCAATAACCTTTCTAAAGAAAACATCAAAGTCATCGTGTTTTTTAGCCAAAGCTACAGCATTTTCTGCCATAACACGAATTACGGTCAAAATTGTTCCTTCTTTTGGTTTTGTAACTGCTTTGTAAGCGATTGTTGCACCTTCTTGCATAGCTTTTGCAAAGTCTTTTGTAGTAATTTCTTTGCAGTTTTTAGTTACTGAACAAAATCCCTTAAAAATTTGAGATGTAATAACACCACTATTCCCTCTTGCCCCACGAAGTGCACCTTTTGAGAATGCTTCAGATAAAGAAGCCAAATCATTGTTCATACACTTATTGATTTCGCCAACAGCTGACTTCATAGTCAAAAACATATTTGTTCCTGTGTCTCCATCAGGCACAGGAAAGACATTCAAAGAGTCAATATATTCTTTGTTTTGTTCAAGCAAGCTGACACCCGCAAGGACCATTTTGCGGAAGGTTGCTCCGTTTATAGATTTTTGCATTTTATGCTCCTCTAAATTATACGCACACGCCAACGACGTGAATATTCACTGTATCTACAATCATACCAGTAAAATTTTCGACACTATACTTAACAGATTTTTTAAGCGATTCAGCCACAGCGCTAATAGAGACACCGTATTTCAAAATACAGTGAATATCAATAAATATTCTATTATCAATATGACTTACAGTTATTCCTCTAGAGTAACGTTCTTTCTTAAACAACTCTCTTGCGCTGTCGTGGAAATTTTTCGCTACAAGGTCAACGACCCCATAACAATCCAAAGCAACAAAACCAGCAACAGTGCGGATTGCATTGTCGCTGATAGAAATATTTCCATAATAATTGTTTGTATCGACAGTCAAAGGACTCCTCCATAACTAGATTATTTCGCATTTATATAATACAACAAATAAGAAAATTTGACAAGTAAAATAGTCGAAATTCACAAAAATTTTATACCAACCCATTACTTGTGCATAGATGAGCCAACAATCCAATCAAAATAAGTATATTAATATTTAAAAATTTGTATGATAAAGTTGGCAAAAAACAGTTGCATTTTTGATTGTTTTGTGCTATGATTGACTCGAAAACAATTAGAAGGAGACGAGAATAATGAGTAGAGTTTGTGAAATTTGCGGAAAAGGTAAAATGGATGGCAAGACAGTAAGCCATGCCAACAACAAAGCACCTAGAAAATATGATGTTAATTTGCAAAATACAGAAATTAACGGGAAAAAAGTTAGAGCATGCACAAAATGTATCAAGACTGCAAAGAAGAAATAATATAACAAAAGTCACGATTTTTCGTGATTTTTTATTTTCTTTTAAATAATTAAATTTTTGGATTTCCCCCACCACAAAAAAAGAAAGACAAATATTGTCCTTCTTTTCTTTTTTTGTTATACTTTTGAACCTTCAGACATATGGAGTAAGAACCTTACGCCATTAAAATTTTGTAACCATTCAGATTCATACGTTCCACTACTTGTGATTAATTTGCCATTTCTCAAACTTGAACCCAACTCTCTTGTCCAATAATTACAGCTCGAATCATCATTGATCCCCATAACAAATGCAACCATGTCACTTGCTTTTGCCTTCAAATCGGTTAATGACTCTTCGATTTCTTCTTTAGTGGCAATGTTTATGCCAGACACAAATTTTGTTGTATATTTAACTTTAACTTGTTGTCCAACCTCACCAAAATAATAAGATTTTTCACCATATGTCGCTGCATAAACAGGTTTCTCGCTAGTAAGTGCTTCTCCATTTTTGACATAAATATTTGCAAACGTTGTTGCCATTTCACTGCTATCAAATGCCCAGCTCTCTTTTGTGTCCGTTGTCGCAACTGCACCAAACCACAAAACCCTATCACTAACAACTTTGAAATTGCTTCTACTTGTAACACTTCCCCAAGCAGTAGGATAAGTTGTGCTTGAAGCTCCATAGTCACTCACACGCCACCTTCTTTCGCTTCCGTTACTTTATCATTAGGCACGAATAAAAATATGCCACCCAAACATGCTGCAATAATGAAACAAAATGTTGACAAAAACAAAAATACCTTTTTCATATTGTAATTACAACATGTATTAAATTTTATTGTAAATAAATATTTTATAATTCGTTTAAAAAATTACAAAATACATCAATCCTCTAAATTTTGGTTATATCTGTCTTTTTTATAAAACATTTTGAAAAAAGGCACACTCCATCTAGGTGCCTTTATACATATTATTCTTATATTTGATTTCTTTTCTTTTTCCATGGTATTGTTTATGCAACCACGTCTTTTTGTGTTACAAACTTATGCCAACTGTCCAGCAATTGCTCCGTCATTACATGCTGTCACAATTTGCTTCAAGACACCATTTCTAACATCTCCAACGGCAAAAACACCTTTTGCACTTGTGCGCATATGCTCATCTGTAACAATAAATCCATTCTTATCCAATTCAAGAACATTCTTAAATAAATTCGTTTTTGGACATTTTCCAAGTTCAATAAATAATGCAGAAGTTTCAATCTTTCGTGTTTCTTTCCCACTTTTTATCACAACATATTGCACAATTTCTTTTCCTTCAATTTTTTCAATCACCACATCAGAAAAAATGTCAATTTTGTCATTTTTGTTTGCCTTCGCATAATTTGATAAATCTCCACTGTCAAGAACTATAACTTTTGAACAAACATTTGCAAGCTCCAAAGCAGCTTTTACTCCACTGCCGTTTTTGCTTGCGACACAAACAGATTGACCTTTATAGAAATTGGCATCACAAACAGCACAAAAACTTACCCCTCTTCCAAAATATTCCATTTCATTTTTTCCAAGTTCCACACTTGAAAGACCTGTGGCAATTATCACACTCTTGCTTTCATATTGACACTTCTTACCAATCAAAATTTTTATGTCTTTTGAAAAATCTATCTCTTCGATTTCATCATTCAAAATTTCAACACCCAGTTGTTTGATTTGGTTTGAAAACATTTGTACAAGAGAATATCCATCAATTTCTGCTTGTGAAGGGAAATTTTCAATTCTATTCAACGCCAAAGCCTGTCCGCCCAAAGCGAATTTTTCCACAATCGCCACATTTTTGTTTCTTCGCTTGGCATAGATGGCAGCGGACATGCCCGCAACACCACCACCAATTATCAATATATCAAAATTTTTCTTTTCCATAAATGTATTATACCATACATTGTCACTTTTTGACAAATTATTTCAGACAGGCACGCCTGTCTCTGTTCTCTTTTCTCACACTCGGAAATTATTACAAGGAGTGACATGCTTGCTTGCAAGGGCATTCACGACGATGCCTAAAAATTTCAAGATACCTTTTTGTCAAAGCAAAAACATTGCATAGCAATGAAAAAACAGGCACAGGCACGCCTGTCTCTATTCTCTTTTTCTCAAACTCGGGAATTATTACAAGGAGTGACATGCTTGCTTGCAAGGGCATTCACGACGATGTCTAAAAATTTCAAGATACTTTTGCCAAAGCAAAACATTGCATAGCAATGAAAAAACAGGCAAAAGCCTGTTTTTTTTGTATCTTGAAATTATCTCCAATTTCCAATAAATTGAACTGTTCCTTCCAATTTATACTCTCCAAGTTTTATCAATGTGTAAACATATCTTTCTTGTGTATTATCTTCACTTTTCTCAACCTTAACATTCAATTCAAGTTCTACACCCATAAAATCTTTTGTCTTAATTGTAATTGTATTGTTGTTTTTCTTTTCAATTTCAAAACTGATAGTAACATCTCCAACAACTTGTTCATATTCTACTTCGATATTACCTTTGGCATCTTTTTCCAATTCAAAAGAAAATTCAGTTATAACTTTCCCCATAACAATTTGGAATTTGTACTCTACTTCAGTTTTTCCATCTTTTTGTTCATGTTCTTGTTTGAAAACGACTTTGTGTGTATCATCTTCTTTTGAAAGTCTTACTTCAAAAGTAACTTCCATTTCATTGTCTTTTTTATCAATTTCTTTTCTTCCAACAATATACAAAGGTGTTTCGCTTCCGTTCAAATAAAGTTCGCCTTCAAGTTTTGTTTCTCTTTCTTCTTTATCAGAATCATCAACATCATCATCGCCATCAAGCAAAGTTTCATTGAAATAAAGCACACAACTTGTTGATTCTCCATTTATAGTGTTTACTGTAACAGTAAGTTTATGTTTGTATTCTTCCTTATCGCTTGTTCCATCAACAACATTAACAGGCTTTTTGCCTCCCACTACAGAATCAAACACATCCATATATTTGTCCAAAGTTTGTGTTATTGCATTATCAATTTGTTCTTTAATTTTATCAACTCCAGGAGCAACTGTTTCTCCGCTTTGCATACCCACACTCGCAGCCATTGAAGATGCAAGGTCGTTATTGCTTAAAAGAATTCCAGTGGTAGCCCCAGCAAAACCATATACCTCTGTTGTTGTTGAAAGCGGTTTTCCACTATTGTCGGATCCACATCCAACAAGTGCTCCACTAGTAGCCAATACTCCGCCAATCAAAATACCGGCCAAAATTTTTGAACTTTTCTTCATATAATATCCTCCTTTAAGGTAATATTATTCTACCACAAAGACCTAAAATTTTACAAACAAAAATCATATAATTCTAAAAAAAATGTATTTTTATACATTTTGTTGAACATTACTACAGGCACGCCTGTCTCTATTGCCTTTTTCTAACACTCAGAAATTATTACAAGGAGTGATATGCTTGCTTGCAAGGGCATTCACGACGATGCCTAAAAATTTCAAGATACCTTTTTGCCATAGCAAAAACATTGCATAGCAATGAAAAAACAGGCACGCCTGCCTCTATTCTCTTTTTCTAACACTCAGAAATTATTACAAGGAGTGACATGCTTGCTTGCAAGGGCATTCACGACGATGTCTAAAAATTTCAAGATACCTTTTTGTCAAAGCAAAAACATTGCATAGCAATGAAAAAACAGGCAAAAGCCTGTTTTTTGTATCTTGAAATTATCTCTTTGAGAATTGAGATGCTTTTCTTGCCTTTTTGAGCCCATACTTCTTTCTTTCTTTCATTCTTGGGTCACGAGTAAGAAGTCCTGCATCTTTAAGTTCTTTTCTGTATGTTTCGCTAACTTTCAAAAGTGCTCTAGCGATACCATGGCAGATAGCACCAGCTTGACCAGCGATACCGCCACCTTCAACGTTTACAGAAACATCAAATTTTTCAGTTGTGTTTGTAACAACCATTGCTTGTTTAGCAATGATGAGAAGAGTGTCTCTTTGAAGGTATTCTTCAATGTCTCTTCCGTTAACTTCAATTTTGCCTGAGCCAGGATACAAACGAACTCTTGCAACAGACTTTTTTCTTCTACCAGTTGCAACAAAGCAACCGCCCTTGTTTTGTTTTTTGTCAGCCATTATTAATTTGCTCCTTTTAAAGAAACTACTTCTGGTTTTTGTGCTTCATGGTTGTGATTTGCATCTTTGTAGATGTAAAGTCTTGTAGCTTGCTTTCTTCCAATAGTGTTTTTTGGAAGCATGCCTTTTACAGCCTTTTCAATCACTTTGCAAGAATTCTTTTCCATAAGTGTTTTGTAATCAACTTCTTTAAGTCCACCGATAAAGCCAGTGTGCCAACGAAGTTTCTTTTGTTCCAATTTCTTTCCAGTCAAAACGACTTTGTCAGAATTGATAACAATTACGAAATCCCCAGTATCAACGTGAGGAGTGTATATAGTTTTATTTTTACCAGTCAACATATCTGCAACTTGACTTGCAAGTCTACCAAGAGCCATGCCATTTGCATCAACAACAAACCATTTTCTTTCTACAGTTGCTGGATTTGCCATGTAAGTTTTCATTATTTTCTCCCTTGAAATTTTAATTAAAAGTGCATTTGCACAAACAATGTTTGCTTTGCCAGTAAGCAAACCGTCCATAAAAAATTTTGAAGTGCAATTTTTAATGGGGCTAACAATAAAAATTGTCCTCAAAACAAAGACTTTCTTATTTTAGATTATTTACACACACTTGTCAAGTATTTAAGCAAAATTTAACCAAAAATTTAAAAAAGAGAGAAGTTTTTCTCTCTCAAAATTATCCTACCAATTTTTTAGAATTGTCGAGTTTAACATCATTTTCTTTGACTTTGTCGGCTTCCAAAACCAAAGCGTTGTATTTTATTATGTCTTTATAAAGGTTGCTTTTTGCCTTTTTGTCAGTTTCTATATCACCCTTCATCATTTGAGCAAAAACATTTTCAAACAATTTCCCTGAAATTGAAGTAAGTATGTATTCTCTGTGCTTTTGATTGTCAGCTTTTTTCAAATCACTAACCACATCAGCATCTTTAATATAAACAGTTTCGTTGAGTTTTGAGATTGTTTCTTTGTCTCTTTTGCTATCTTTTGCCAATTTTTGCACTTGTGGAATGCAATTTTCAAAAACTACTTCTTTCGCTTTTGAAAAATTATAACCACCTTCTACTTTCTGCAAAAGTAAAGCCAAATCTTCTTTAAAAAATGCAGGGATTGATAATTCATTTTGTTGTAAAAGTTGTTGATTATACTTGCTCACAAGATACAAGAAATTTGAGCGTGCTTTATTTATGTTGCAAGTTTTAGTCTCGCAAACATTTCCATCTTTGTCAAAATCAACCTTTTCAAACAAATAAATAAAACTCATTTTTCTTTCTCCCCTGTGTATGTCCACATTATAGCATATAGAACATGAATAAATCAAACAATTTTTGCATATTTATTCATAATTTCTCGCTATTAAGTTTACAGCATTAAAAAAGAAGAACAATCTTGTCCCTCCTTTTTATTTAATCATCAAACTCTTGAGCCTTCACTCATACGAAGTGAAAATCTTACTCCATAAAAGTTTTGTAGCCATGCTGATTTTGTCATTCCACTGTTTGTGATCATCTTGCCATTCTTCAAACTTCCACCAAGCTCTCTTGTCCAATAATCACAATAACTATCTTCGTTAAGTCCAAGGATGAATGCTACCATATCACTCGCTTTCGCTCTTAAATCAGTCAAATTGATTTTTATCTCTTCTTCAGTCGCGATGTTTATTCCTGAATATGAAGATGTGGTGTATTCCACTTTCTCTTGTTGTCCTGCTGGTCCATAATAATAGCTCTTTTCGTTATAACTTATCCCAAAAGTTGGCATTTCACCAGAAACTGATGCACCATTATTTTGATATATTTCGTTAAAATATGTTCTCATCGTGCTACTATCAAATTCCCAACTTTCTTTCGTATTTTCTCTTGTCACAGCGCCAACCCAAAGCACTCTATCACTGACAACTTTTATATTTGAATTAAATTTGCCTCGACCAATCCAAGTGCTTGTAACATTCCCATCATAATCGGAAAGTCTCCATTTGATTTTTTC
>ULWY01010240.1_pt1 | contig 101673 bp, 92 predicted proteins | sample 1960761 | NCBI WGS metagenome assembly ULWY01 (sample SAMEA4835824, study PRJEB28245) | human gut metagenome | biome: gut microbiome; material: fecal sample | place: Denmark | collected 2008 | reverse complement strand
AGAGCGTTTTGTTTTATGGTATAATATAAAAACACGTCCTCAATGGGCTTATTAGCTTCCAAATACATACCTTCTATTTTTCCATCATAATCAAAAAAAACAATTTCCTCATTATAAGATGACATCTTTACTTCAATTTTATTCTTTTTATAATATAAACAAAAAATAGCTGTAATTCCTAAAAAACATATTAAATAAAAAAAAGTAATCTTTCTCAAACAATTCACCATAAATTTATATGACTTTTTTGGGCTTATTATGATATAATTACTATAAGGGTGATTTTTATGGAGAAATTAAAAAAATACTTTAAAAATAAAGATAATTTAATTGCAATTGGATTAATTTTTTATTACTTTTTGATTATGGAAGGTGCATCGAATCTTTTATCACTTCTTATTAAAGCTTTTTTTTCACGTGACACAATAATAAAATATAACACAACTTTTAGTATAATCGTAAATATCACGATTTATATTTTATTAGGAGCTTTAATAATTCCTCTATCTTTAAAATATCTTAAAAATGATTATGAAATTACAAGTAAAAATACATATACAGTAGCAAGAAGTATTTCAATAGGAATTCTAATTATGTATATTGTAAGTTTTGCATCATCAGTATTGTCACAGATTTTAACAAGTAAATCTTCGGCTAATCAAGATGGAATTAATGAAATGACATCCTCTACCTGGGGATTTATATCATTATTTCTTGTAATTGGCATTTTAGGTCCCATTGTTGAGGAGTTAATTTTTAGACGGGCTTTATTTCAAGTGTTTAAAAATAATACTATTTCAATCATAATTTCTTCCTTATCATTTGGACTGCTACATATGTCAAATCAAAGTGGAACTGTTCTAGATTTTTTTGCAATATTAATTCCATATGTTACAGCAGGAATTGTTTTTAGTTCCTTATATGTAATATGTAACAAGAACATTTTAGTTCCTATTGCCTGTCATATTACAAATAATGCCGTATCACTTTTGATTGTAGCTTTTAGTAGTGGTTTAATTCATTAATAATATTTTCAAATCCATAAAATTCTGCATATTCTAGGGGTGTATATCCATATACATCCCTTTTATTTTTTCTTATGATTGTATTTAACGATTTAACCATATATAAATCATTTTTTATTACAGCTACATGAAGAGGATAATTTTTTAAATAATCTAGATAATTTAAATCATTCTTTTTAACATCTATATAATCTTTTATTTTAAAAGTTACAATATCAGATAATAATTCATCATATGTGTTTTCAATATCCAAAAGAGCATGATTATGAAGTAAAATATTAATTGAATCATATAATCCTCTTCTTCCTGCTAAAAATAATGGTGTTTCACCAGCTTTATTTTGTTTATTAACAAGAAGGTGAAATTTAACAAGACATCTCATTGCATCAATATTATCCAAATAAGCTGCTCTATGGAGCAATGTATCACCAAAAATATTTGTAATACTTAAAGGATTAATTTTATTTAAAAAAGAAAGAGACAATTCACCTTTTAAATAGAGTGCATAAAATTCAATACCTTCTCCTAGTTTGTTTTTAAATTCTTTATTAGCTTTAGCCTCAAGTAAAATTTTTACCATTAATTCTCTACCAAGTCTCATTGCAAGCATTAAAGGACTTTCTAAATTATTATTTACTATATTAGTATTGACTTTTGACTTGATTAAATGCTTAAAAATTCCTAATCTATTATATAAAATAGAAAAATGAAGAGGTGTATTACCATCTTCATTCATCCTATCAATATCAATCGAATTTAAAATTAAATAGTTAACAATGCCACTATCATTATTAAAAATAGCTAAATGAAGTAAAGTATTTTTATTTTCATCACATTCATTAATATTAGAAAATTTTAAATTTTCTTTAAGTCCCTTTAAATCATGTTTCTTAACTATTTCTACCAAATCCATATTATCTAAGCTTATCCTTTAAAATCTTACCAACCTTAAAAGCTGGTGTTTTTTGACATGGAATATCAATTCTTTCACCTGTACGAGGATTAACACCCGATCTTGAAACTCGATTTCTTATTTCAAATGTACCAAAGCCTGAAAGAACAACTTTATCTCCATTTGCTAAATTTTCTGCGATTAGATCTAGAAAGCAATCAATTACATCTTCAGCTTCCTTTCTAGTAACATCTAGACGATTTGTAACCTCATAAACTAATTCTGATTTATTCATTTATTTAGCCTCCTTTAGATCAAATGTTACACTTCCAACTATTAATTTATCTGGTAAACTTGTAGCGGTGTAAGTATATAAACTACCATCAACTTTAGTAAGTGGTACATCTTTGTCATTTGCTTGAGCCTTAACACTAGGGAATATATAACCAAGACTTCCAGTAATATATGTAGTAGTTTTAGCATCTATTTGAAGAATATAAAGATTATCTTCAGCTTTATAAAATTTATATAATAAAAAGTAATTAACTCCTAAAATTGTTTGAGCCTGTGAGCCATTCATCATAGGTGAATTTTCATGATAAGTAAACCAAAACTTCTTAACGGCGAAACAATCACTTGAATCACTTATATATTGTCCATTATCATCTTTAGTTTTACGATAATAAAAAGTAAAATCACCATGATTTTCACTAGTATAATCGTCACTATCAAAGCCTCTTACAATTTCTTTACATGCCATATCTTCAGAAAAACTAAAAGCGAATTTAGAATTAGCCCAATAAAATAAGAACGCAAAGCCAATTAAGAATACTAAGAATAACATTGTTTTAAAATGCTTTTTTAGCATTACAATAATAACAATTATCGCAATAACGATACCAACTGCAAGTAAAATCCATTTCCAATCGGTAGTTATATCAAATTCAGTAAATATATTTAACAACATAATCTAACATCCTTTCCTTCTTAGGTAAATTATACAACATTTATTTCAATAGTAAAGACGAAAAAATATAAATCTTGTAAAATTAGTCAATAATTTGTAAATCACTACCTCTAATTAAATCAAATTCTTTTCCAAACTCGTAATTAAACTTGCTTATAGCCATATTTTTTACTCCTTTAGCTAGCAAAGCATTAAGAGGTCCTTCTATAATACCATAACCTTCTGCCGGTCTAAGGTCATGAGTATTTTCTTCCCAATTTGTTTTCTTATGAATTTTTAAATTAATATTATTAAATGAAATATTAGTTATCTTACCATATTGAATAGCATAAAGAAAAATTCCATTTTCCGTATCAGCACTAATATTATTAAACGAAACATTTGATATTATGCCAAGTGGATTATCTTTAAATCGATTTAAGCAGGTAATGGCAATTGGCTCCGCTTTTCCCCAATATGTTAAAGAACAAAAACGTCTTAAATCCATTTTTATATTATAGATATTAATATTATTTATATTTCCTTCATCTCTAAGCTGAAATGATATTCCTCTATTTGACCTTAAAATATTAATATCATGAATTTTAAAATTTTTAAAATCAGAAACCGATTCAGTACCAAATTTAATTCCCGCTGATGTTGATATAATTGTACAGTTATAAACCTCTACATTTTCACAAGGCCCATATTTTTTTCCATTTCTTGTTGTTTTAAAAACAATTCCATCATCTGCAGCTTCAATATAAGTATTTCTTATAATTAAATTTTTACAATGATCTGGGTCAATACCATCGCAATTAGCCATTTTTAAATTATTAAAAATATGAATACCATCAATTAAAATATCACTAGAACCAACTAAATGAACCGTCCAAAAAGCGCTTCTTCTTAAAGTGACATTTAAAATTTTAATATTTTCACATTCTTTAAAATAAAGTAAAGGAACTCTTGGGTAATAAGCACCGTCAATAAAATATTTAGTTTGCTTACCATAAAAATTCTCTTCGCTTCCATCAATAACACCATCACCATCAATAGTAATATTTTTAACATTTACTGCTCTTATGAACCCTTCTTTAGGTTCACCATCATATTCACAATCCTCAAAGCTAGGCTTATCTAAAGATACTTTATGATTAACCTTTGTAATTAAAAGCTTACTCTTGTTTGAAGTCATTTTTAATAGTGCATATTTTTCAAAATAAAGTGTAATATCATCTTTTAAATAAATTGTTCCACTTACATAGATCTTACCCGCACTAAAAATAACTCTTCCTTTGTTTTTTGATGCTTCTTGTATTGCTTCATTTATCGCAATTGTTATATCACCATATTTTTTTATATAATCATCAACTAAAAAATCCATTTTACACCATCCATTATTTGTTAACTATTTTTTTCATATCACATCAATTATTAGACATCCTATAATTGGTGATATTATGCGAACAAAAAGAATTATTAGTAACTCACTTATCATTTCATCTTTATCTTATCTAAGTATTGAATTTATTTCAATATTAAAATCTAAGGCTAAACTTAAAGGCTATTTTCATACGATTTCTGAATTATCAACACCCATACGTAAAGGATATAGTGGTACAATTACAAGCTTTTCGCCTTTATCTAATGTTTTTAATACTATCTTAATTATAAATGGAATCATTTATTTTATAGGAATAGGCTATTACATTTTAAAATTTATTGAGAAGCCAATAAAACCTTTTTTATTTACTCTATCATGTATCACAGGTCTTTCAACCATTTTAGTCGGCTTCTTTCATACTACAACAAATCCCCCCTTTATTCACTACGCTTGCTCAGCTTTAGTTTTCTTTTGTGGAAACTTACTTATCTTTATCCTGGGGATTATAAAAAAACGTCCATTTTTTACATATATGTCAGGAATAAGCGTTGGCACGGCTGCTATAGCATTTTTATTACCACATAGGTTTTATGGTTTAGCTGAAAGAATGGGTATCTATTCTCTTATTATTTTTGAATTTATTATAGGGTTAGAAATGCTTAAAATAAACAAAAATAAATACCTAGAAAATGCGTAATTGCTCCAAATAAAACAAATAAATGCCAAATAAAATGAGCAGCCTTTTTACCTCGCATAACAAATGGTATCATACCAAATGTATAAACAAGTCCACCAGCTAGAATAAACCAAAAGAAATTAATATTATATTTAATCCATCCTGGAACTAGCATTAAAGCTGACCATCCTATAATAAAATATAGTGGAAAATGAAGCCATTTAAGACGTCCAGGACCAAAAATAGCAACCATAGTAATACCAGTTATAATAATGGCCCACATTAGGCAAAACCAAATAATACTTAAGGTAGGATGATATTTATAAAAATCTATTAATAAAATAGGTGAAAATGTACCCCCAATTAATAAATAAATTGATGAATAATCAAAGCGACGCCAAATCCTTTTTACTTTTATTCCCCATTTATAGGAATGATATAGACAAGACATTGTCATCATTAAAATCATAGATACACCATAGAATATAGATCCCATAAGCATTAATGATGTAGTTGATTTTAAAATTAAAAGAATAAGCCCTAAAACACCAAGTAAAGCTCCTACGCCATGTGTAACTGCATTCCCAATTTCTTCTAAAACTGAAAGTTTAGGAGCCTCATTAAGTGTACGATAATAATTTTGTTTCCGCATTTTGGATAACTTTCTTCTTGATTTAATGTATGGCATTAATCTTTCTTTTCTTATTTCATAATTAATGCGCTCTTGTTCCTTTTTATATTTATTTAAGTATTTTCCATATTTATTGTCTTTATGCTTATTTAAGCATTTTTTAATTTTATTATATTTCATTTTAATCCCACATTTCTTAATAACATTTTATTACAAAACGACTTTTTTTACAACAAAAAACGCTATTTCTAGCGTTTTTCGAATTGTAGTAAATAAAGTTTATAATAATAGCCTTTGTGCTTTAAAAGCTCCTGATGTGTTCCTTCTTCAATAATCTCTCCATGAGATAGACAAATAATCTTATCAGCATGCTGAATTGTTGACAAGCGATGAGCAACAACAATCATTGTACCAATGCTTTTCATTTTTTGAAGAGACTCTTGAATTAATACCTCTGTTTCGGTATCAATATTTGAAGTTGCTTCATCTAAAATAAGAATTTGCGGTTTGTGAAGTACAGTTCTTGCAAATGATAAAAGCTGGCGTTGACCTTGACTTAAATTTTCACCACGTTCAATTACTGGCTCATCAATACCACATGGGAGCTTATCAATAAACCAGGAAGCATTTACATAATCACAGGCTGATTTGATTTCATCATTAGTAAATGAATCATCGTTTAGAGTAATATTACTTCTTATGGTTCCACTAAATAGGAATACATCCTGAAGCATTTGGCCAATTTTTGATCTTAGTGACTCAATCTTAATGGTAGTAATATCAATATCATCAATTAAAATTTGACCTTTTTGAATTTCATAGTTTCTTACTAAAAGACCTAAAATAGTTGACTTTCCGGCTCCAGTAGCCCCAACAAACGCAGCAGTTTGACCAGGTTCTATTACAAATGATACATCCTTTAAAATCCAATCTCCCTCATTATAAGCAAACCAAACATTTTTAAATTCAATTTTACCTTTAAAATAAGGTACATCAATAGCATCAGAATGATCCATAACCATTGGTGGAACATCTAGCAAATTAAACAATCTTTCTGATGCTGTTAAAGCCTTTTGTAGATTATTAAGCTGATCGGCAATATTTTGAATTGGATTAAAGAAACGTGATACATATAAATAGAAGGCCACAATCGCACCACTTGTAAGACCAACCTTAACACCAACATAGAAAATAACAGCGGTAGCTAAAATTTGAAGTAAAGTAATAAATGGACGGTATATACCAAACGCAATTACAACCTTATAACGAGCCCGTCTTAAATTCTCATTATATTCTAAAAATTCATTTTCCTTATATTTTTCCTGATTAAAAATTTGGATAATCTTCATACCTGATAAGTTTTCATTCAAATAGGTATTAAGTTCAGAAATATATCTTCTTTCATTTCTAAATACCTTACCAACTACATGTCCAAAAAAATATGATGTAATAAAAATAATAACGACAAATGCAAGTAATATCAAAGATAATTTCCAAGAAATATAAAGCATAATTCCATAAACTGATACAACCGTTAAGAAATTTCTTAATAAATTAACAAGTACATTTGTAAATAAATCAGACATTGACGCCGTATAGGATGCAACTCTCGTAACTAATGATCCAACAGGCATTTCATCAAACTGATTTTGGCTCATATTTTCAATATGTGTAAAAACCTCCATACGCATTCGATAAATAATTCTTTGACCTGAATGTTGTAGTAGCATTGATTCAAAATACAAAAAGACTTGATTAATAATAGATATGCCTAAATAAGCAATGACAAGCCATAAAATATAACTAAAAGACTTATCTAAATTTTGTAATGCATCCGTAATTTGACTTATAAATAAGGGAAGTACTACATCAAGTGCTACATTTAGTGCAATTAAAACTAATGAAATAATAAAATATAAAGCTTCTGGCTTTAAATATTTCATTGTACGCTTTAACATTACTCCTAAAGGAATTTTCTTATCTCCCTTAAGCTTTAGTGTCTCTTCTTCCATTAATTTTCACCTCCTGCAAGTTCATTTTCAAGTTGTTGTAAATGAACCATAGTTTGATATGTCTTTGAGGTATTAAGCAAATTTGATGGCGTATCAAATGCCTCAAGATGTCCATCATTTAAAACAATAATTTTATCTAAATGCGATACAGTTGAAACACGAGATGCAATTATAATGGTTGTTTTACCTTTACGTATTTCTTTAACATTCTTAAGAATTGTTTCTTCTGTTTTAACATCTACTGCCGATACGGAGTCATCCATAATCATAATTGGAGCGTCCATAATTGCAGCACGAGCAATACTAATACGCTGCTTTTGTCCTCCTGATAAGGTCACACCTCTTTCACCAGAAATAGTATCATAGCCATTTGTAAAGTTTTGAATATTATCATCAACATCAGCAAATCTAGCTGCATTTTTTATTTTAGAAAAATCAAGCTCACGATTTGAAAATGCAATATTATTCTTTATTTTATCACTAAACAAAAAATTATCCTGAGGAACATAAGCTATTTGCTTTCTTAAAGAAGAAATATCACAAGACATTATATCGTTTCCATCAATATAAATACTATCTTTATTAACGTTATAAAGCCTTAATAGTGAATTAACAAGTGTTGTTTTTCCACTACCAATTTTTCCCACAATACCAATAGACTCGCCAGGCTCAATCTTAAATGATAGATCAGCAAGTGAATTAATTTTACTACTAGGATAAGAAAAAGAATAATTTTTAAACTCAATAGAACCATTTATATTAGAAAGAATAATCGGATTTTCAGGATTTTTAATTTCCTCTTCTTCAGCTAAGAAATTAGCAATTCTATTATATGAAGCTTTTGCACGGCTTCTCATAGAAACAATTTGTCCAAGAGCCATCATTGGCCAAACAAGAATATCAAAATAACCAAGGAAAGTAACTAAATCACCAGCCTCAAGTGCAATTTCGTGACCCCAGATAACAACTTGATTATTTGTTGCAAAGCTATACACAAACCAGCCACCAAAGCCAAGTAATATAGCCATAATAATAGCGATAATTAATGATATAATAATATCGAAAATAACTGATACTCGAACAAAATCAATATTTGTATCTTGATTTTTCTTAGCAATTTTGGCAAATTGATGGATTTGTTGAGTTTCCTTAACAAAAGCCTTTATAACTCTAATACCAGTAAATGATTCTTGGGCATAATCATATAAATTATCAAATTGCTCCTGACGATTTTTCCATTTTAAAGCCATAAACTTTTCAACTAATCCACCCCAGAGAATAATCAAAAGCATCGGAATAAGTGCAATAAGTGTTAAAACCCAATCAAGTGAAAACATCTTGTAAAGGACAAGTACAGATTGAAAACCTGCATCAACAAGCATAATACTACCCCAGCCTAAAAATTCTTCAATTGTTTCAAGATCAGTTGTAAACCAAGCCATAACTGTTCCAACCTTATTTTCATGATAATATCTTTGTGATAATCTTTCACTTTTTAAAAACATATCATGTCTTAAAGAAGCCTCAATTCTTTGAGATGCATTAAAAATGGTAAAACGCCATAGCATTCTACCAAAGAAAATGCCAAATGCAACCCCAATTAAGGCTAAAATAATATTAGAAAGCCTTGCCATATCAACTTGTCCTTGAGAATTAAACATTTTAACAATTCTTCCCAAAAAGTCTGGAACATAAAGCTGAAGATAATCAACTGCTACAAGACCGATTACTCCTACAAAATAAAACCAAAAGTATTTTACATAATATTTATTTAAGTATTTACCTGTTAACATAACAATACACCTCTCAATTTCATAACGTTTTAATTATACCATAAATATTTTATTATTCTACTACTTTTATTAATTTTTAATTAAAATAAAAAATAACAAACGAATATTTTTCAAGAATTATCTTTAAAGACTAATAATAATACTATAAAGAATAAAGCATTTTTAGTTTTTAAAATAAAAATAAGGAATTGACTATTAAGCCAATTCTCAAACAATTTCAAATTATTCAACTATTATAAATTACTATCTTAAAATTTTGAAAGTCATATAAATCAAATGACATAAAAATAATAAGTTTCCTATATTAAAAAGAATTATTTAATTTAAAGTATAATTATCGTCAATATTTTTTTACAACTAAAACACAATATTAATAAATATAATGCTCTAAAATTTTATAATATGTTTTAATATTTTATTTATTTATATTCCACTATTTTTTTATTTACTAATTACCTGATATCGCAAGACTATTAATAAATGCTGAACCAGTTCCAATTCTTCCAAAATTCTTAAAATCAGATGAAATACAATTAACATTATTTAATACATCAACAATATTACCAGATACAATAATTAAAGTAACCGGCTTAGTAATCTTACCGTCTTCAATCATAAAACCAGATGATTGTAAATTAAAGGCGCCTGAAACAGGATTTACACCTGCATGCTGACCCATCATACTTGTAATAAAAACACCTTCTTTAATATCCTTAATCATATCATCAAAGGATGTATCACTACATTTTATACATAAATTAGTCGGTGCGACTGATACATTACCACTACCCGTTTTAAAGCCATTACCCGTTGAGGTAGTATTTAACATCTTAGCAGTTGAAAGATTATGCAAATAGCTTTTCAAAACGCCATTTTCTACAACCGTTGTATTTTTAGCACTTACACCCTCATCATCAAAGGTAAATTTATTAAATGAAGTTTCACATAGTGGTAAATCTTCAATTACAATATTATCACCAAAAACTTTTTGTCCAAGCTTACCATCAAGAAGTGAAAGTTTTTTTACAACCTCATCACCACTAAACATTGACCAAAAACAAGAAACAAGAGATGCAAAAGCATTATTTTCAAATACTACAGGGTAGTGACCAGATTTAATAGATTTAGCACCAATTGAATCTAATGGTCTTTTTAAAGCTCTTTCATAAATTAAATTATAATCAATATCCTTAAGTGAATTTAAATGCTCAAAATAATGTCCATTCTTTACATCATTATCCTTTGTAACAACGGTTGATACATATAAAGTCAAATCAGAGCTTTTACGAGATACATTAAGTCCGCTTGTATTTTGAATTGATATTGTTTTAGCTTCAGTTTCGATTGAAGCCTCTGTATTTGTTATATAAGAGCTTTTTGCTTTTAAAAAGGCCTCAATATCTTGACATATTTTAATCCTGTCAGCTTGACTAAATTCATCGGAATCATTCTTATTATCAGGAATTACAGGATAATTTTTATCACCCTCATAAATAAAATATGGATCGTTAGATTCTGTAACACTAGCATTACTCTTTAAAGTATTAATTACCGATTCAATTTCTGAATCATCATCGTGTTCAAGATATAAAGATGTAATATGATTATTATAAACACCTCTAATATAAAGTTCATCAGTAAAGTAACAGCTATTATCATCGACTTCTGTATTAAAGGTAGATACTAGTGCTCCATCTCCTTTAACCTGATAAACTTCAATTTCTTTGATTCCTGAAGCTAAGGCTTCCTTTTTTAGTTTATTAAAATCCATTAGTTTTTACCTCCACTTCCACCAACAGTCATATTTTGAATACGAATCGTAGGTTCACCAACATTAGCGGGAATTGAACCTGATTTAGAACCACAAACACCATGACCGAAGGTTTGATTATTGGCAATCATATCAATATTAAATAATGCATTAGATCCATTACCAATAAGGGTTGCACCTCTTACAGGATGCGTAATTTTACCATCTTCTACCATATAACCCTCATTTACAGCAAAATTAAATTCACCTGTAATTGGATTAACTGAACCACCACCCATTGATTTAGCAAAAAGGCCATACTTTGTTGAAGCAATAATTTCTTCAAATGTTGAAGTACCATTTGCAATATAAGTATTTGTCATACGAGACGTAGGAGAATATCTATAGGATTCACGTCTTGAGTTTCCTGTTGATTCCATCTTCATTCTACGATTATTTCTATCATCAATCATGTAGCTATTTAAAATACCATTTTTAATTAAAACATTACACTTAGTTGGGTTTCCCTCATCATCACAGTTAGTAGAACCCCATTCATTATAAATTGTACCATCATCAATTGCAGTTACAATATCAGAAGCGATTTTTTGTCCCTTCTTACCGGTAAAAACAGAAAGTCCCTTTGCAACTGATGTAGCCTCTAATGAATGTCCACAAGCTTCATGGAATAATACTCCACCAAAGCCATTATGAATAATAACAGGATAAACTCCTCCTACCATTTCAGGAGCATCAAGCATATTAATACAAGCCTCACAAATATCTGCAGCAAATTTCTTAAGATCCTTATTCTTAAATGTATCCACATCAAAGTTTCCACCGATAGTTCCACCATTAGATTGACTCTTAGAACCATCTCTAGCTACTGCTTGAGCACCAATTCTTTGTTGATTTCTAATATCTGTAATATATTTTCCTTTTGTATTAAAAATAGTTACAAATTGTGTTTTATCAGTAATATTTACAATTCGTTGCACAATTCTTTTATCATATCCAGACATTACATCATCTACAATCTGTAAATATGAAATCTTTTCATGTTGCGGAACATCCTTACTTAAACGATTAATTTTAACATAACCAATTTTTGTAGCATCCTCATACTTGAATTCATAATCAATTTTTTTAGGACTTGAATTATATGCACCCTTAAGCTTACTTGCAAGTGCTAGTATACCTTCAAGACTACAATCAGATGTATAGCCATAAACCTCCTGAAGATCAAGTAAAACACGAAGTCCTACTCCATATTTATGCTTAGTTGATGCATTTTCAATTTTTCCACTTAGCATCTGAATTGAATTTTCATAAGTATCTTCACAAAATAGTTCAGCAAAATCAGCACCTGTTGATAATGCTTCATCAAAAACCTTTTTTGCTATTTCTTTAGTTATCATTCTTATTCCTCCTCATTTATGTATTATTATACAGCATAGCGATTATATTTTCAATAAAAATTAGTTATATTTTATATATTAACTAATTTTTAGCAATAATCCAATTTTCTAAAAAATTTAATCCATCAATAATTTCACATTTATTGGGACTCATTAAAATAACACGAAACAGATTTTCCGTCCCTGATCGTCTAACAATAACATTACCTGATGTAACAATTGCTTTTAGTTTATTCTCAAGCTTGTTTATCATTCTAATTTCTTTATAATTCTTAGATACTTCATAATATTCCTTTATACAGTTTAAATTTATAATTTCCTTTTCATTTAACATAGATAAAAATTTTAATATTGTTGTTAAACCACAAGAATAATTATATTTTTTATTAAATATAATATGACCACTCTTTTCTCCTCCTAAGGAAGCTACACCATTTTTAATTTCACTTGAAATATTTTCATCGCCAACATTAACAAATTTTACTTTAATGTTATTTTCTTCTAAAACATTCGTAATTCCTCTATTGGCAATCAAAGAATAAATGACCGTATTATTTTTTAATTTATTCTTCATTTTTAATTCTGTTGCAAAAAAATATAATAATAAATCGCCATTTAATATTTTACCATTTTTAAGTATAATAATGGCCCTATCTCCATCACCATCAAAGGATACAGCTATATCATAGTCATTATCAATCATTATTTTTCTTGCAAGCTCAGGATATAAAGCTCCACATTCATCATTAATATTAAAACCATTAGGCTCATTATTTATCATAATCGCATCAGGAAATCTCTTTTTTAAATAGTCATTAAGAAAACACATTGAACCATTTGCTAAGTCAAAAACAATTTTATATTTCTTTTTAATTTTAATTGAATCAAAGAATTTAAAATAATTTTTAGGACACTTATTTTCCCTATAAGAGCCTATTTTAACAGGCTTATGATTTTCTTCCATTCTTTTTTCTAACTTTTCCTTTAAAGAATCATCTAGCTTATGTCCTTTATAAATAATTTTAAGACCATTATAGGTAAAATCATTATGTGATGCTGTAATCATTATTCCTATTGTTCTTTTTTTCTTGGTTAAATATTCTAAGGCCGGTGTTGAAATAACACCATAATCAAAAACAGTTTTCCCACTAATTTCTAGAGCATATTTTAAGGCTTGTAAAATTATTTTTGAACTATATCTTGTGTCATAACCAATTAAAACCTTATTTTCATTAAAAATATCAAAGCTATAACCAACCTTTAAAATAAGTTCTATACTTAGATCAGAAGCCCCAAATACACCTCTAATTCCATCGGTTTTAAAATATTTCAATATATCACCTATATTAAATTATATTAAAATCTCTTTTTAAAATGAAAAAAGATGTTAAATATTTTTCAATTTAACATCCTAATTATTATTTAATGATTGCTCTATTAATTACTTCCATTACATTTTTGACAGGAATAATCGTTAAATCCTTCTTTACCTCTTCAGGAATATCATCAATATCTCTTTGATTTTCATATGGGATAATAATGGTCTTTAGTCCTGAACGATGTGCAGCAATTGATTTTTCTCTTAAACCACCAATAGGAAGAACCGTACCTCTTAGAGTTACTTCTCCTGTCATACCAAGCGTCGCATCAACAGGCTTATTAGTTAAAGCCGAAACAATACCTGTTGTAAGAGTTACACCTGCAGATGGACCGTCTTTTGGCACAGCACCTTCAGGAACATGAATATGAATATCATCTGTTGTAAAGATATCAGGATTAATTCCAAGCTCAGTTGCATGACTTCTTACAAAGCTTAACGCAGCCATTGCAGATTCCTTCATGACATCACCAAGCTTACCAGTAAGAACCAAACCACCCTTACCTTTATAGTGAGTAACCTCAATATCAAGTGTATCGCCGCCAAATTGCGTATAAGCTAGACCAGTTACAATACCAACTTGATTTTCACCACGATTTTCATTATTAAAGAACTTTAATTTTCCTAAATATGACTCTAAATTATCAACTGTAATCGTTACTGAGGCCTTTTTTTCTACAAGAATTTCTTTAATTGATTTACGAATTAACGTTGCAATTAAACGATCAAGCTCACGAACGCCAGCCTCACGAGTATAATGCTCAATAATTGAAGTCATAGCATCATGATCAATAGAAAATTGTTCTGGCTTTAGACCATGACGAGCAAGCTCCTTTGGTATTAAATGCTCATAAGCAATATTAACCTTTTCAAATTCTGTATAACTTGAAAGCTCAACAATTTCCATACGATCACGAAGTGGTCCAGGAATTGTATCTAATGAATTTGCTGTAGTAATAAATAATACCTTAGATAAGTCATAATCCTCTTCAAGATAATTATCAGAGAAATTAGCATTTTGCTCAGGGTCTAGTACCTCAAGCATAGCTGACGCAGGATCTCCACGATATGATGAAGACATCTTGTCAATTTCATCTAGTAAGAAGACAGGGTTTACAGTACCTGCATCCTTCATACCCTTTAAAATACGACCAGGAAGGGCACCAATATATGTACGTCTGTGACCTCTTACTTCTGATTCATCAGATATACCACCAAGTGATTGCTTAACAAACTTACGTCCTAAGGCATCCGCAATTGATTTAGCAAGAGAAGTCTTACCAACACCAGGAGGACCAAATAAGCAAAGAATTGTTTGAGGATTCTTACCAGTCATAATCTTAACTGAAAGATATTCTAAAATACGATCCTTTACCTTATCAAGACCATAATGATTCTTATCAAGAGCTTCCTTAACCTTTGTAATATCATTAATATCCTCTGATTCCTTATACCAAGGTAGTTTAATTAAGAAATCAAGATAATTCTTAATAATTCCGGCTTCTGCCATTTGATAAGATGCATTTTGATATCTTCTAAGCTCACCAATAGCTTTATCTTCAATCTTCTTAGGCATTTTTGCATCAAGAATTTTCTTACGTAATTCTTCAATTTCTTCATCCTGACGAGCCTTATCACCTAATTCAGTTTGAATAGCCTTCATTTTTTCACGTAAGTAATATTCCTTTTGAGATTCATCAATTGATTTTTTTACCTCTTGATTAATCTTATTTTCAATCTCGTCAATTTTCTTCTCTCTTGAAATATCTTCAAGAATAAAATGTAATCTTTCATTCAAGCTTTCAGATGATAAATAACGATATTTACTTTGACTAGTCTTTAAATTGTAAGCAATAATATCAGCACATGCTTCAGCTGTTATTCCTGATTGAATTAGCCTTAAAACCTCATCAGGATTATTAAGAGTTTGTGCATTTTTAGTAATTTCTGTTACAATTGAACGAATTAGTGCAGCAGATTCTTCCTCAGACTCAATCTTAGCCTTTACTTCATCATAGCTTACTAAGAAATATGGATCACAAGAAATATAATCCGCAACCTTTATACGATTTTTAATTTGAAATTTAACTTTATAATTATTATTAGGTAATTTTAACTTCAAATCGATATGAGCTAAAACACCATACTCATATAAATCATCTTTTCCTACCTTAAGGCTTTGAGGATCTTTTTGGATTAAAAGAACAATATCATTATTATAATTATGTTCAGCATCATCAAGAGCACGTAAAGAAGCCTCACGACCAACCTCGATACGAAATTCATTGTTTGGTAATGGAATAACTCCACGGACAGCAATAGCGGGAATCTTATTTATATATAAATTTTCCATAATGGATACACCTCTATTCATTAATTCTGAGTTTTTTCTCAGTGGTTATATAATACAATATTTTTGGCAGTTTTGCAAGTAGTTTGCCAATTTAATTTAATTTCCCATAATTTAAATAAATAACAGTGATCAACTGACCACTGTTACTAATATAGTTTAATAAAATTAATTAGATTTCTTTTGCAGAAGAAAGGATTAAATTAATTGCCTTATCATAAGTGATTTGAGAATAAATAGCACTTGCTCTTTGTTTTAATACAGCTTCCTTAGTTGTATTTGACTTAGATGCAATTTCTTGTGCCTTTTCTTCCATTTCTTCCTTTGAAGGCTCAAGCTTTTCTTCTTTAATGATTTCAGAAAGAACTAATTGGAACTTAGCTTGATTTAAAGCTGAAGCCTTAGTGTTTTCTTCAAATGCTTCCTTTGTAGTTCCCATAATGCTTAGGAATGTTTCAAACGGAATATTATATTGTTTAGCTTGAGATTCGTATTTATCCTTCATTTCCTTTTGGATATCAGCTACGATAGATTCAGGCATATCAATTTCAGTATTATTAATGATTTGATTTAATAAATCATCAACTTGGCGATCATGTTCAGAAGTCTTCTTTCCTTCTTCAATTTCACCCTTCTTGTAAGCCTTAAGCTCGTCAACTGTATTAACATCCTTAATATTTAAAGACTTAACAAATTCATCGTTTAATTCAGGTAAAACTGATTCCTTAACCTCATGAACTGTAACCTTAAATACAGCAGCCTTTGAAGCTAATTCAGTTGCAGGATAGTTATCTGGGAAAGTAACATTGATATCCTTAACCTCATCCTTCTTCATACCAACCATTTGATCCTCAAATCCTGGAATGAATTGACCAGAACCAATTTCAAGTTCATAATCAGTTGCAGAACCACCTTCAAATTCTACACCATCAACAGTACCTACAAAGTCAAACTTTGCAGTATCATGTAAAGCAATTGTTTGATCAGCCTTAACATTTAAAGTTGAATGAGCCTTTAAATCACTATTGATTGCAGCAGTAATTTCTTCTTCTGATGCCTCAAGAACTTGTTTCTTAACCTCAAGGCCCTTATATGCTGCTAGCTTTACTTCTGGTAAAACATCAAATGATAAAGATACTTCAAAATCCTTACCTCTTTCAAAATCCTTAGTTTCAATAGCAGGAGTAAATTGACCACAAATCTTTTGAGCTACCTCTTGATCAGCATAAACTTCTCCAACCTTATTATTAAATACAACATTTAATGCCTCATCATATAATGATTCAACACCAAACTTCTTCTCAAATAAAGAACGAGGACATTTACCTTGTCTAAAGCCATCAATCTTTACGTTCTTTACAACTGTTGTAAAAGCTTGATCTAGGGCTTTTTCAAATTCATCAGCAGTAACTGTGAAAGTAGCTTTAACTCTACTATGTTCTAAGTTTTCTAATTTCATATCTTAAACGCAGATGGAGATACATTAAAAATGTAGGAAATCTGCTCCTCCTATACTATATTTTCTCCTAAATCCTATATTTTTTATATTTTTTTAAAATTTAACATATAGATAATAGCATAAAAGAGAAAAAAAGTAAAGTATTAACAAGTTTTTTTGACTAAGACTAAAGCAAATATAAATGAAAAAATAAAAGATTTTTTCATGTTAAATACTAATTTTTCTTTTATTTAAATTTATTTTTTTATCTGTAAACTTTGTGTTAAAATTATCATTTAAAATTTTTAATAGTTAATGGGGCTAAATAAATAGGCCTTAGTTCTAACATTTCATCATGAGAAATATCATCTAGGGAAAATAATATTCTTCTTGATATTTTAGATGAATATTTTTTTGAAAATTCATTAATCGATTTATGATTTTTAGTTTCAGACGATTTTACTTCTATAGGAACTAACTTATTACTATCAGTTGTTAAAAAATATATTTCATAACTACGGGTTGTTTCGTCATTTTTAAAAACATAATAAAATAAATCTCTATCATTTGATTTTATAATTTGAGCTATCGCATTTTCATATAAATAGCCTAAATTAACATCTAATTTATCTGATAAAAGTTTAACGTATATATTTTCATTAGTCGAAAGTTTATCGTTAAATAACATTGTTGTAAATAAGCCAATATCAGATAGATATAATTTAAAATTATCAATATCTTTAGTTCCATTTAAAGACAATGAGGGATCATTCACTTTATAAAAAGGCAAAACAGTTTTAGAATTTAATAAATCAAATATAAATTTCCTGTCCTTATTTGTTACTTTTTTATTAGTTACTTTGGTAATATAAAATTTGTTATTCTTAGCTAATTGGGAAGGTATTGAATTATATAATGTCGAGAACATCCCACTAGGATCAATTCTAAAAAAGTCATTCGAATATAGTTCAAGAATTTCCTTTTTTAATTCTATCTACTGATTCAAAATTTTTATCAAGGATAAAAGCTTCAACTACTTGAGGCATGCCACCTACTGCCATATACGTTCTAAAATCTCTCATCAATTTTCTATTAACTGATTATCCCATTGAACGATTATATTTATAAATTTCTTCTATAATATTATAATTATATCCACATGCCCAGCAAAATTCCTCATAATCCATTGGATAAACATCTATTTTATATTTTTCAGAAGGAATTAGAATATTTTTAACATTCTTTTTTATTGAAATCAATGAACCTGTTTCTATATAATCATATCGTCCATCTTTAACTAAATGTTTAATTGCTCGTCTAATTTTAGGAGCAAATTGTATCTCATCAAAAATAATAACAGATTTTCTCCCCTTTAATATTCTTCCTTTAACCGTTTGAAGTCTAAGGAAGAAAAAATCTAGATCATTAATATTTTCAAAAACATCATCTTCTTCCTTTGTTAATTTAGAAAAATATACTAATATATGATTTATATTTATTTTTAGCAAATTCTTCTGCAATTGTAGATTTCCCAACACGTTTAGCTCATTCTAGTAGACAAAAATCATTCATTTTATCATACCATGCCATTTTTGCAGCATCATCCTTTTTTTGAAGAAATCAAATATCTTTTTACATTATAAAAAAGCATCATCTATACTAGACAATGCATTTCTATAATTAACTTTCATAAGTACAGTCGTTATCCTCATCACCAATATGATGTATATCTTGTTTGGGCTCATCAATCTTTTGCTTTTTCTTCCCGAGGTTGCCTGGCTTTACAATATAAAAAAGCTTTTAAATCGATTATATATATATATTCTTGACTTTTTTATTTTTTATCAAATTATGCTATAAATTATATGTGCGTGAATATGCATTCATAAATACTAATTAGGTGATTATATGTATATTGGAAAAGTAAAAAATAATGGAACTGAATACTTAAGGCTTGTCGAAAGTATCTATTCTCCTAGAGCTAAAGTTGGTCGTAAAAGAACGAATCTTTATATTGCTCCACTTTCTAAATTTGATGATTCATATGATTGCTTTAACTGTTGTTCGTATCATCCAAAACAAAATTGTTTCTTTTAAAGTAAAAGATACTACAAAAAATTGGAAAATGGAATTATCTGGAGAACGTTTAACACAAGCTTTAAACTCTTGGACATTTTTTTATATACTGATAATATGTATCGTTTTAATAATATTGATAGTGGTGATTTAAAAGTACTTTTGAACACTTTTAATATTAATATAATATTCGAAAGCTAACCTAAAGCAATTAAAAAGCAAAATAAACATTTTATAGTGCGTAAATAAAATTATAGTAATCGATCTAGTATTTAAGCCGCTTTTTCGGCTTCGCTACTAGATTTCTTTTTATTTAGGGCTAAAAAGCCAGGCAAACTTTGGTAATGCCCTAGAAGCGTCAAAAAGTAAAGTATTAACAAGTTTTTTCAATTAATAAAGGCTTAGCTTTAACTAGAAATCTTTCATAATTTTTAATCTTAAAAATATCGGACATAAAATAGTTAATAACTCTATAAGAAAGCTAATAATGATAATTATATATACATACCAGCTTGTAAAAATATTATTTATTAATGGTAATCCTTCTATAAGATGTAAATAAACTAAACAAATAAATGCATCAATTATTAGCCAAATTATAAATCTATAACGATTATTAAATAAATAATTTGCAATAATATTTTGATTACTATATCCTTTTAATTTTGATATTTTAATTATATTCTCGTTTTTTTTCAATTCTAACCACTCAAAAAGCAACATTAAAATAATTAGCAATGCAACTAATATACAAGAGACATTAAAAGCATCTAAAAAAATATTTTTATTCATTAAATTATTTTTTTCAAGTTCAATTTGAGAATAATTGAAAAAATCATTTTTTAAATTTCTATCATTTAATAATTTTAAAAAAGCATCCTTATCCTTTATATTTAATATAATTTTTGATTGCATATCAGGCTTCATATCAACATTATAACTATTAGCATTCATATTACAAAGAAATTCTTTAATTGGAAGTAGCATATTTGCAAGTTCTAATCCTTTATTTGTAAAATAACAATTTTCAACATCATCTAAAGTAAATCCAACAATTTTAAAATCAAATAATTTTTCCCCTATTTTATATCCTAAATATGGCGAAACAACGATTTCATCATCATTTTCTGGTACTTTGCCATCACATAAAGAAATATTATTGAAAGCTTTAAATTTAATTTTTTCCGTCTTAATTATACAATACTCTTTATTTCTTAAATAAGAAAAGCTAGTTTGATTTCCTTTTATTTTAACAATACCAACACTTTCATACTGTTGCTTAAATAAAGTATAAATATCATCATAATTTTCACTTGTTATATCATAGTTATTATTTGCCACAATCAAAATAGAGGATTTATTATAATCATAGTCTTCACCATATAATAAGTCATACTTTTCATACTGAACTGCACCATATGCTTTATTTTGGCTACTTTTACCATATAACAATCCATTATATTGCTTTTTCAAAGCATAGCAGCAATATGTTTCTTTTCTAGAAATACCACATATAACAAAATTCGAAGATAAATTTCTACTTAGCAAGCTATTATATGATATTGAATTATGAGAATCATTAACTATTTTATCAGCAAGCTTTTTTCCAATTACAACCTCATTTTCATCATTAGGCATTCTTCCTAAGAATATCGAATAATCTTTAATAAATGAAATCGGATACAAATTGTCATTTTCGACTCCGTATTTTTCATAAAGCCATGAGCACGTATTATTTGAAAAATAATTAGGGCAAAACCTTGTTTCAACCGTCATATCCTCAATAATATTATTTTCATACGCCGTTTTTAAAGCATCGTATGCATCATCATTTCTAACATTAGTGACATAAGCATCAGGATCATCATAATTTTCATATAGATTATTATTAATAGCGGAGGCTATATAGATTGAAATAAGCATTAATGCAATACCAAAGACAAATGGAATTAATTCAAAACGCTTCATTGTAGAAAAAAGCTTACGTTTATAGCTAAGATTCTTATTTTTATTATCATAATTAGAATTTAATTTTTCAATTTCGAATGCTATATATTTTTCTTCAGAAAGAGTAATAATTTTATCACTTTTAAGTTCATCATCATGGCTTGCAACAATAATTAACTTCTTATCTTTAATAAGACTTATTAAATTTAAAAAGGCCAATAAATTATTTCTATCAAGATTTGCAGTTGGCTCATCAAATAATAGTATTTCCTTTTTTGTTAGTAAAGCCAATAAAATAGTAGACCTCATTTGCTCACCAAATGACATTCTTTTATTTTTTTATCATTAGGAATACATAAATTCAATTCATTCTTAAAATCATTAACCTTAGAAATATCATAATCATGTCCTTCATCATCGCATAAAATTTTAATATTTTCTTCAAGCGTAAAATCATTATATAATGAATCATTTTGCATAGCATAAAAGATATGATTTCTTCTAAATTCTGTCATATTTTTTATTTTTTCACAATTATATTTAATATATCCTTTTGAAGGCTTTTTAAGACCCGAAATAATATTAAGTAAGGTTGTTTTTCCAACTCCAGATGGTCCTTTTATGATAACTAAGCCTGTATTAGGTAAGACTAAATTAATATTTTTTAAAACATTAATTTTAATCTTTTTTTGCCTAAATAACATATTAACATTACAGAGTTCTAGCATTTATCTTCCCACCCTCCAATTAGAATAAATATTGTATAAAAAAATAGAAAATATACCTGTAAAAAAATATAGAATTACATTATCCTTTAACGGATTTAAAATTGAAAATATTGAAGTAAGTATCATATAAATCGCGAATGAAATCATAGAAATTAAAAGCATTTTGTTCCTATATGTTTTTTTAAATCTTATATCAGTAAAATTATAAAATTTAAATTTTTTAAAATTAAAATAATCGATTTCTCCATTAATAAATAAAACTAAACATAGCATTCCCAGTCCCAAAGATACAAACACTAACCTAAATTCAAATAATTTCTTTGACGATTTTGAGGATATTATATTATTACTACAATAATCAGTACTGACTAAACTATATTCAGTTTTATCAATTAAATAATCTGGAGATTTAAAAACAATTGCCTCAAATATTTGGTTAAATTCAATTTCTTCTGTAGGATTCATGTACAAAACAGTTTTATTTAAATTTGTATGTTCGTATATAATATTAACATTAATATTATCATACACTGAATAAAGGCTACCAACTAAATTAAGTTCATGCTGTGGAATGTTACTAACTATTTTTGTCACTTGAGCATATTCAATTGACATCTTTTGATCATTAGATTTTAAATCAATTGTACTATTTTGAATAACATTTTTTATTTTATGATTATAAGCAAAGGAAACCTCTTTAACATTCTCATCTTCTGCTATCCCAACAATTTTAAACTTTCCAAATAATTTGGAATCATGATAATAAAAATCATCATTTAAATATTGCAAAAAAGTATTATCATAGCCTTTTTTTATAAGAAGTAAGGCCTCATCATTACCAGAGGGTAATCTTCCTGACGTAATTTTATTAATTTTAGGCTTAGGTTCATATGAAGCAAATATAAAATCCTTACCATTTGATTCATAAAAATTAAGCTTATGTGATAAATAAAACGGATTAGCCTCATAATCATACCCTAAATTATCTAATTTTGACTTTGATAATTCTCTTCCATAATCAAATATCATGGTTCTATTTTTATCATTTGATAAGCTTTTATTAATTATAAAATTAGAATCATCATAAATAATATTTTTTGTAAAATAATCTGAGCAAAATAAAGAGATAAATGTGATACTAATAAATAATAAAAGCATGGTAATCATTCTTAAAATATTAAGTTTATACCTTTTTAAATCTGTTTTTAAGATAAAATTGTCAATATTATTCTTTTTGAGTTCAGTTTTATGAATTAGCTTGTCATTACTTTTTATTACTAAATCATTATTAATTAATCCTTTATTAAGTTCAATAATTCTGCTAGCAAATTCAGTATATCTTTCTTCATCATGTGCGGCAATAATCACAAGACAATCTAAAGATAATCGCTTAATTTCTTCAAGCATTTTATTTGCATTTTCACTATCTAAATTAGCAGTTGGCTCATCAAAAATATATATATCAGCATTTTGAGCTATTGTTTTAGCAAAGGATACTCGAGCCTGTTGACCTTTAGATAAATACTTGATGGGCTGATTTTTAAATTGTAAAAGTCCTAAATTATTAAGTAAATTCAAAGTCTTTTCATTTGCATAATTAGAAGCATTAAACTTCAAGCATTCTAGATATACATTTTCAAATGCAGTATAATTTTCAAATAAATTATAGCCCTGATATCCAATAGAAATAGTAATATCCTCATTATATGTAACCTGACCACTATCAGGATATATTTTTTTACTAATTATTTTTAATAATGTGGTTTTTCCACTTCCAGACTCTCCTTTTATCAAAATTAGCCCTTTTTCATTAAATCTTAAATTAATATTACTAATTCCAATTGATGTTTTATTACCATCATTATAGTATTTAGAAACATTTTCAAGCCTTATCATTTTTAACACTCCCAATCACTTCAAAAAACTTATTTTTAAATACATCATTTGATTAGACCAATCATCATCAAGTCCTCCACTTGCATCATAACATAAATAAAAATCATTTGTATCAATATTTAACTCAAAACTCGTTTCATACCAATGATAAACACCATCACTAGGTAAGTCGGTCTCCCAATAATGCAATTTACAATCATCAGTTTTTTTACTTGTTGGCTTTTTAGTTAACACATATACTTCTGCATAACCATCATCAATTTCCTTTGCTTGAAATCTTAATGTTATCAGCATTTTTTATAACCTTTATTTATATATTCATTTTTTCCGACAAAACCATCTAAATATGGTAAATAAACATAATCATAATGATTATTGCACACATAATCATCTGTAACAATAATTGATTCATTTCTTATCAAAGAAAATGGAAGTTTACCAGAACTAAGCGAATCATATTTATCATTATTAGATATTTCTCTTTGAAAATAACTTAAGCATTTTTCTTTTATTATTTTTTTTAAAGAACTCATGGAATTTGGAACTATATCCCAAATTCCATATATTTTATCATTTCCAAGTGAAATCAAACCAGAATTTCCATAATTTGATTTTTTTAATAATTCATTCCAATTTGAATAACTAAAACTATAATCAGAATTAGATACAGTATCATTCCGTTCAACAAGACCAATCTCATTAACCTTTATAGAACAATCGCTATTTAAATAACTATACTTTGAATTCATTAAAATTGCATTTTGATTTGACACATTGACATTTAAATTTGAATTAATATCATCTAATTTAATAAACATACTTGCATTTTCTGTTATATCATTTTTATAATTTTCACTAAAAGCATAATTTTTATTAAAAATGTGAACAAACGCTTCAATAGAGCCACCAAAAATTGCCGAAGATAATAAATGAGTACCATAAGTCTCAAAAATCATAATAATCAAATCTATATGTATTTTGTTTCATTTCATTTAAGTCTTTTAAAAAACTATTTGAATAGCCAGAATTTGCTTCAATTGTTTCCGGTAAAAAATAATCTTTACTTATACTTGTTTTATAACTTTCTTGAACAAGTGTATCATAGTAATAAAAATTAGAAGATTTATTATTTTCTTCTTTATATAGACACTGAGAGCCAGATACATTGATTAAACCATTAATTTTAATTGTTTCTTCATCATTAGAATTATAATTAATGTTTAAATCTTCCTTAAAATTTTTATTAATAGTATTATATATTTCACCAATCTCTAAAGAACTTGTAACATAATGATGCTTTTTAGACGACTCAATAGAATGACTAGCAGCATAATCAACTAATTTTTTTGCGTAATCATCTGAGAAAACACTTGATTTAATATGATCTAAGCCTGAATATGATAAATCAATGCCTTTTCCCATATCTAGTATCGAATTATTAGGCGACACCGTTATATATTGTTGACTTCCACCACCCTGCTGATTTCCACCACCTCCACCAGTATTTCCACCATCAGAAAAAGAAAAATTATGGTCAATTTTAGCATATGATTTTTTCGAAAAACCAAGTGATAAAATCACACCAAAAGAAACAACCAAACCTACACATAATATTTTTTTCATAAAACTTCTCCTCATATTTGTAATGTATAATATCACAAATGTAGCATTTTATCAATAATAGTTTTATTTTTTTGTATTTCTTTTGTATTTATTTTGTTTTTTGACTGAATAAACAATATTTTATATCATTTAAGCCTATTTTTTGTCTTTGCTCCCTTTTGATTACTTTTATTTACTATTAACAATATTATAATTGAGACTTTTATTTTGCTTGGCGCTACCGCTTTTCAATACTCACATTCATGGAAGCCTGTTTTTTACAAGGCTTCACCTAACAAAAAAGCACTGAAAAATCAGTGCATAAATTCAAAATTAACTTACATAAGGTCTATCGTTATCCTCATCATTGATATGAGGAATATCCTTTTCGGGCTCCTCAATTTTTTCTTTCTTCTTTCTTGCTGGAGCTTCCTTACCTTTTTCTTTCTTAGGTTCTTTCTTTTCTCTTATAGCTTTAACTTGTTTACGGTATTTGCCATAGTCATAGAAGCCTTCTCCACCTATTGCAACAGCACTTATAAATGAAACAATTGCAATCGCAATCGCAATATATTTAGCATCAATTTTAACTCCTAAAAGGAATGAACCAAATGTAATAACCGCAATATGAACAAAAAATTGTACTCTATCAGTTTTTTCACCAAATAAAATAGTTGTAGTAAAATAAACAAATCCTCTTAGCCATAATACAACACCTATTAAGATATTATAATGCTCAACAAAATATTTAACAATACCTGTTTGTTCATCACCAAATTGCTGAACTGATAATGCAATTAATAATATGCCAACAGCTAAATCAAACAATACCTCAATAAAGCATAGTACTCTTGACCATCCACGTTCAAGGGTTCTCATTAATGGGATAACTCTCATTACAGCATATAATGAAAATACACCACCCGTAAACATTAATACAATAATTTGAGAGTCGCTTTGTCTAAATAATAGGAAAAAGCCTAAAATAATTAATAAAATAGCGCCAAAAATTTTAAACCAAAATTTATATGAATGTATTGGATTCTTTTGTAAAACGGGGCTTGTCTTTTTTTGCTTTTTAGGTTTTACTAAAGGAGTTTTTTCTTTCTCTTCATCCTCATCAGTTTCCTCATCATCTATATCTTCAGTTTCGTACGCATCAACTTCAAAATCTTCCTCTTGTTTTTTCTTCTTTTTAAATAACACGAATATCATTCCCTTCACAGCTTATTTATATTATACTTTAAACCAAAAATAGTGTAAAGATTATTTTTAAATTTATTGTCGAATTTAATTCTTAATTTGACTATTCCCTTAATAAAAATTATAATATTAGTAGAGGTGATATAATGTCATATATAATCCTTAAAAATATATCAAAAATCTATGATGGAGAAATTAAAACTAAAGCATTGGACAATGTTAATTTCGAAATTGAAAAAGGAATTATTACCGTTATTTTAGGCCCTTCTGGGGCAGGTAAAACCACACTTTTAAACATTTTAGGTGGAATGGATAACGTAACACAAGGTGAAATTTATGTTGATAATAAATTAATATCCAACCTCAACAAAAAGGATTTAACCTTATACAGACGAAATGATGTGGGTTTTGTTTTTCAATTTTATAATTTAATGCCTAATTTAACTGCCCTAGAAAACATTGAACTTGCAACTGAAGTTTGTAAAAAAGCATTTAATCCCGAAGATATCTTAAATGATGTAGGTCTTAAAGATAAAGCTAACTCTTTTCCATCTAAATTATCAGGTGGTGAGCAACAAAGAGTTTCAATTGCTAGAGCAGTCGCTAAAAATCCTAAACTACTTCTTTGTGACGAACCAACGGGAGCTTTAGATTCTAAAACAGGTAAATCAATTATTAAGCTTTTAAAAGATATTGCTGTAAAACACAAAACTAATGTGATAATTGTAACTCATAACCAGGCCCTTAAGGATATTGCAAATCAAGTAATTTATATCAAAAACGGGACAATTGAAAAAATTGAGAATAATATTTCACCTTTAGATATTGAAGAACTAGAGTGGTAACAATGAAAACATTCATCAAAACAATTTTCAAATGTATTTCAAATAATAAGTCTCGTTTTATTTCTATGTCATTAATTATTTTAGTAGGGATTTGTTTCGTTACTGGGCTTGGCGGAATAACTCCTAAGGTAGAAAATAGTTTAAATGAGGCATTAACGACAGCTAATGCACCCGATATAATCCTTAAAACTCGAAATCAACTCGGATTTACTCAAGGTGAAATCGAAAATTTAAATCGAATTGATGATATTGACGTAGAATTTATTACATCCTTTGATCAAACTACAGATTCAAGCTTAAGAACCATAAGTCTAGATTTTAAAAATAATAAAATAAACAAGCTTAAATTAATCGATGGTTCTTTTCCTTCCTCTGAAAAAGAGGTTTGTGTTGAAAGAAATTCTAACACTATCAAGGAAAGGAAAATAGGTGAATATATAACCTATAATAATATTAGTTTTAAAGTAGTAGGTATTATTGAAAATCCTTTAATTTTTACAATGGATGGTGATGTCAATGAAATTGATAATTCCAGACTTGATACAATTCTTTATTTTAATAAGAACAGTAATCTTCCACTTACAACAGCCTATATAAAGCTTAATTCCTTAAATAATCATTCGTATTTCAAAAATGATTATATTGATATTGTAAATGATAATATAAGTATTCTAAGCAATAAACTTAATAATAAAAATTATGTATATCTAACATTAAAAGAAACTAAATCATATGCCTTTATTACCGAAATTGATGATAAAATTGATGTGATTGCTATTATGTTTCCTATTTTCTTTATCGCTGTTGTTGCACTTGTAATATTAACAACAATGACAAGATTAATTTCAGACGAAAGGAAAATAATAGGCTGCTATAAATCACTTGGTTATAACAACATTTCTATTCTTGGAAAATACATTATTTACGCCACAAGCTGTGCTTTTTTAGGTATTACAGTAGGCCTTATATCTGGTGCATATATACTTCCTAATATTATTTATAATGTATTTAAAAAAATCTTGTTTTTACCAAAAATAACATCTAAAATAAATGTTACATTAGGCATATATAGTGCTATTTTTATGTTTGTCGCCATTATTTTAGTAACCTTTTATGTAACTTGGAAAGAAATCAAAGAAAAACCTGCAAATCTATTTCAAGCTAAAGCTCCTAAAGCAGGAAAAACAATATTACTTGAAAAAATAGCTTTTATTTGGTCAAAACTATCATTTAAATATAAATCATGCTACCGTAATATTTTTAGATATAAAGGTAGACTTGCAATGATTGTCCTTTCTGTTTTGGGCTCTACTGCTCTTGTAATGGCCGGTCTTGGTCTTTACAACATTTCTTCTAAGCCAATTACAATAAATGGTGTTGCCTTTGATATGGGAAATTCAATTAAATATGTTTCAGTAGCGGCGATTATATTTGCCCTTATTTTGACAATTCTCGTTATTTATAACATTACAAACATGAATATTTCTGAAAGAAACAGAGAAATTGCCACACTTAAGGTTCTTGGTTACAAAGATTATGAGGTTTGTTCGTACATTTTTAGAGAAATAATTCAAATTTCCATTATTGGTGTTATTTTAGGAATTCCATCAGGTATTCTTATATTATATCTAATCATGAAATTCCTCGATTTTGGTTCACTTAGTGATATTAAATTAATTTCTTATTTTCTAACAGGAGTTTTAGTTATTACCTTCATTATCATTGTTGATTTACTATTAATAAGAAAAATTAAAAAAGTTAATATGAATGATTCATTAAAATCACTCGAATAGAAAAGGAGCCGAGGCTCCTTTTTTTAAAGTACAATTGCAATTAAACTATTTCGATTTGAATTTAATAATTTATTCATTACATCCTTAAGCTTTTCCTTGCTTGTTTCAGGAAGAGCATAAACCTTTTGCTTTACACCATCATTTACTATTTCACTAATTTTACGGCCAAAAATCTCTTTATCCCAAATTTTAGAATCATCACCATCAAGTGAATCAATTAAAGACTTAGATTGCTCTAAAGAACCAATTATTGGTGCGAAACTTGATTTAATATCGACCTTAATGAAATGAATTGAAGGTGCAATCGCTTCAACCTTGACACCATATCGTCCTGCTTGTTTAATAACTGTAGGTGGTAACATCTTCATATTTTCTACAGTAGGGATTGCAACACCATAACCAGTTTCGTTACATGACTCTAATGCCTTTCCATATTGTTTTTCTAAAATTAAAGCTCTATGTCCGTTATACAATGCTTTAATTAAATCAGCCTTAGTATTAACTTCAAAATCACACAAATTATTAATTAAAGTTTTAACATAATCATTTTTAATTATAATGTTAACCGTAACATTTCCACCATCTAAGTCTAGTGAGGCATCCTCAATATCTTCAATACTCTTAATTTTATCAGTAATTTTAGAAACATCCTTGACCTTTCTTGCCATTAAATCCTTAGACATAATAATCTCATTTAAATCACTTTTTAATTTAATATCATTCCCAAGAACATCTAAAATTTCAGGAAGCTTATAAGTTAGTGTTTCAATTTCAAATTCACTTAAAGCTAAAGTAAAAATTTGATCAACGTCAGCCTCTTCCATGTTTATAACATTACATGCATAAACGCTCTCATCATATTTCAATGACATCTCTTCAACCATTTGTATAGTTTCTTCTTTTTTAGGATAAGCAGTATTAAGTACAATAACAAATGGTTTTCCTAATGTCTTCATTTTAGATACTACTTCATTTAAAACTTCATCATATTCTTCTTTAGTGAAATCATTAAACGAGCCATCTGATGTAAGAACAATTGCAAGATTAGAATGGTTTTCCATAATTTTTTCAGTACCAATTCTTGCTGCCTCTTTAAAATCAATTGGCTCTTCTAACCAAGGCGTTTTTACTAATCGGGGTCCATCATCATTTTGATACCCTAAAGCACTTGGTATTACAAACCCAACAGAATCAACCATTCTTAAATTCATATTAATATCACCAATGTTAACATTAATAGCCTCTGATGGAACAAATTTAGGCTCAACTGTCATAATTTGTTTCCCAGCAGATGTTTGAGGTAGTTCATCTAAAATTTTATTTTTTAAATAATCATCTGTAATATATGGTAATATTTTTAAATTCATAAACTTATTGATGAATGTTGACTTACCAGAGCGGACTGGACCAACACATGAAACAAAAAAATCTCCATGTAATCTCTTTACAATTTCATTTAGCTTATCATTATTCATATTTATCCTCTACTTTCATTAGTAAAGAATATGCTAGTTGCATCTAAAAAATGCATAAAAAAACAATAGCTTTTACGCTATTGTCCTTTTTTATCTAAAACCCTTCTTACGAGCTTCCTGACGCTTTTGTTTACGAACATCAGATGGTTTTAGATAGTATTGACGCTTTTTAGCTTCTTGAAGGTTGCCTGATCTAGAAACATCGCGCTTAAAACGACGAAGTGCATCTTCAATTGACTCTTTCTCACGTACAATTGTCTTTGACATATTCTAGGCCTCCTTCCGCTTTAAAATTCCTCAAATATTATACTAAAAATAAATTTATTTGTAAAGAGTAAATTTACTTTTTTTCATTTTTTTCGCTAAAAAAATAGGACTTATGCAATAATTTGACCTATTATATAATCATTTTCAATTTTTTCTAATTTGACATTAACTAAAACTCCAATTTTTGATGAATCAATAGGCATTAAAACATGTAGATAATTAGACGTATGGCCAACCATATATTTATTATCTTGAATAGTTTCAACAATCACATCAAGAGTTTTACCAATAAATTTTTCATAATAATCTTTCTTAAGCTCTTCTGATAGTTTTAAAAGCTCATGTACACGTTCTTTTTTCTTGGCATCATTTACTTTTGGCATATCATAAGCTTTAGTACCTTTACGAGCAGAAAATGGGAATACATGTAGTTCGGAAAAATTAATTTTTTTAATAAAATTAACGCAATCTAAAAAATCCGCATCATCCTCATATGGAAAACCTACAATTACATCTGTAGTTAAAGAAATATCTGGTCTTACACTTCTAATCTTATTAACCTTATCTTCAAAAAACTTAGAATCATAACGTCTGTTCATAAGCTTTAGGATTTTATCAGAACCAGATTGTAAAGGAAGGTGAATATGATTAGCAATAATTTTACTTTCAGCCATTAAATTTATAATATCATCGTCTATTTCATTAATTTCAATTGAAGATAATCTTATTCGTTTAAGTTCGGGAACATTTTTAATTATATCATGAAGTAAATGAGATAGGTGATAATCTTTACCACAGGTATAATGACCCGTATGAATACCAGCAAGAACTACCTCTTTATAACCTAAAGCTGCTATGTTTTGCAATTCCTTAATTACTAAATCCTTATCCTTACATCTAACGGGACCTCTTGCATAAGGAATAATGCAATAGCTACAAAAATTTGAACAACCATCTTCTATTTTAACGAAGGCTCTTGTATGATCGAATTCAACCGCCTCAAGATTTTCATAATCTCTAACATCTCTAATGCTTAATAGATTAACTGACTTTTTATGTTCATTTGAATTTAAAGCTTCATCTACAAGCTCTAAAGCCTTAGATTTATTACCATTACCAATTAAAATATCAATCTCATTCATCTCCTTAGCCTCAGGATTTGTTTGAGCAAAGCATCCCATAACACAGATAATTGCATCAGGATTTAATTTTTTAGCATGTCTAATCGTTTTTTTCGATTTAGAATCAGCCATATTAGTTACACTACAAGTATTAATAATATAAGCATCTGCTGGTTTATCATTTGCAATAATTTCATATCCAGCTTTTTTAAAGTCATTCATTAAAGCATTTGACTCATAAATATTAACCTTACAGCCTAATGTGAAAAACGCTACAGTTTTCATTTTTTCAACTCCAATTCATAAGAAATAGCACTTAGTGCATATAGTGGTGCTGTTTCAGTGCGTAAAATTCTTCTACCAAAAGCACAGCATGTAAATCCCTTTTCTTCTAGTTTATCAATTTCTTTAGGGTCAATTCCACCCTCAGGACCTATAATAATAGCAATTTTAGAGCCTTGTTTAGCATTTGAAATGGCCTTTTTAAAATTAACCAATTCACCATTATAAGCATTTTCTTCGTATGCAATCAACTTAATATCATAAGAGGAAAAATCAATTTCATCTAAATATTTTATATCAAATCCTGGAATTATTTTTCTAAATGATTGTTCCGCAGCTTCCTTAGCGATTTTTTTATATCTTTCAATCTTATTTGCTATTTTTTTATCTTCAAGCTTTACGATAGATCTTTTCATAAAAGTTGCATATATAGCATTAACGCCAAGCTCAGTACCATGCTTAACTATATCATCAAGCTTATCTCCTTTAGGATAGCCCTGATATATATCAATTAAAACAGGGAGTTCGTTTTGGTTTTGAATTTCATTTACAAGCTCAAAATCAACAAATTTGTTTTCAATTTTAGTTAATTTAACTAAATACTCATTACATTGATCTGATACTATAACAGAGTCTCCAACTTTCGAGCGAGTAACATTTTTTATATGATTAACATCATCAGAGATAATTCTTTTATTTAGAAGTTCACTTTGACTTATAAAATATTTTTGCATAAACTCAACTATTCCTTTCTAATATAATAATTTTATTCATCGATTTTATATTTTTTCATTGATATTCTTTAATAAAATATAAAATTATTACATTATTTTAATAGGTAATAAATCAAATGATTATTTATGGTTAAATTAAAATATATAATAAATTAAAACTTAGAAGTATTTACCGACTAAGTATATCATATTTTAAATTAAATATCTAGTCAAATTAATAATCCTATAAAATACAATAACTACTTTTAAGAAAAGAAAAAACTTAAACCCTAAATTAGAATTTAAGCTTTTCTTACTATTTACATCTTTACTTAAATAGATTTTTAAATTTTTGCCAACCAGATTCCTTAGTTTTCAACTCTGTTTGAGAAAGCTTTTGGAATAATTCCTTTTGTTCCTGAGTTAAATTTGTAGGCGTTTGAACATTTAAAATAACATATTGATCTCCGGTATTTCCGGTTTTAGGGTCCTTAACACCTTTGCCACGAAGACGTAATTTAGTTCCTGGTTGTGTACCGGCAGGAATCTTAATCTTTACTGCCTCATGAATTGTTGGAACCTCTACTTCATCACCAAGAGCTGCCTGAGAGAATGTAACAGGAATTGTAATACTAATATCTGAGTGATCTCTAACGAAGACAGGGTGCTTCTCAACCTTGAAAGTAATATATAGGTCTCCTGCTGGAGCACCATTTGTACCAGCCTCACCCTTACCCTCAACTCTTAATGTCATTCCATCATCAATACCAGCTGGGATCTTAATTTCAATGTCCTTAGTTGTTCTAATCTTTCCTTTACCACCGCAGCGATCACATTTCTTAGTGATTTCTTGGCCACGACCACCACATCTAGGGCATACGCTTTGACTACGAGCTATACCAAAAATAGTACGTTGCTCAACAAAAACATATCCAGAGCCATGACACTTATCACATGTCTTAATATCAGATCTTGAATAAGCTCCACTGCCACCACATTGTGGACATTCTTCATCAATTGTAAGACGAATAATCTTCTTACAGCCATTTACAGCCTCATCGAAGGTAATCGTCATTTGCTTTTCTACATCAGCACCTCTGTTATCTCGTGCTTGTGAGCTTGAACGACCTCCGCCAAAAAAGCTTGAGAAAATATCTTCAAATCCTCCAAAGCCACCACTAGAGAAACCACTAAAGCCGCCTCCTCCAAAGCCTTGAGTTGGATCATCAAAGCCATATTGATCATACTTTTGACGCTTAGTAGCATCTGACAATACATCATATGCCTCCTGAACCTCTTTAAATTTTTCCTCAGCATCAGGTTCTTTACAAATATCAGGGTGATATTTTTTAGCTAATTGACGATAAGCTCTTTTTATTTCATCTTCTGTAGCAGTTTTAGATACACCTAAAACCTCATAATAATCTCTTTTACTTGCCATAAAGACACCTCTCTTAATAGCCGATAAGGGCCTTGATAAAATCTTGGCCCTTTAGCTTTATTGAATTAATCTAATTAGTTAACATCACTATAATCAGCATCTACGACATTATCGTCTTTACCGTTAGTGTCATTTCCACCTTGATTATTTTGATTGTTTTGGTTATTTTGAGCTTGTTGTTGATAAACTCTTGTCGCTAAATCTTGAGCAGCCTTTTCAAGAGTAGCCTTCTTAGACTTAATAGCTTCTACATCCTCAGCGTCAACTGACTTTTGAAGATCATCACATAATCCTTCAATATTCTTCTTTTCATCATCAGTAACACCTTGAAGTTCAGAAAGTGACTTCTTAACTTGGAAGATTAATGAATTAGCTTCATTAATTGTATCAGCCTTTTCCTTACGCTCATTATCCTTAGCAGCATTTTCTTCAGCCTCACGAACCATTCTTTGAATTTCAGCCTCTGATAATGAACCACTATTTTGAATAGTAATATGTTGTTCCTTACCAGTACCTAAGTTCTTAGCAGATACATTTACAATACCATTTGAATCGATATCAAATTTAACTTCAATTTGAGGGACTCCTCTTGGTGCAGCAGGAATACCATCTAGTTGGAAACGACCTAGAGTCTTATTATCTGCAGCCATTGGACGTTCACCTTGAAGAACATGAATATCAACAGCAGGTTGATTATCAGCAGCAGTTGAGAATACCTGGCTCTTAGATGTAGGGATTGTTGTATTACGATCAATGAGCTTTGTAAATACTCCACCCATTGTTTCAATACCAAGTGAAAGTGGTGTAACATCTAGTAATAATACATCCTTAACAGTACCAGTTAAAACACCAGCTTGAATAGCAGCACCTAGTGCAACTGCCTCATCAGGGTTAACTGACTTATTAGGTTCCTTACCAAGTTCACGGCGAACTAACTCTTGAACGGCAGGAATACGAGTTGAACCACCAACTAATAGAATTTGATCAATATCCTTAGTAGTTAGCTTAGCATCAGATAATGCTCTTCTAACTGGGACAAGACAACGATCAACTAAATCCTTAGTTAATGTATCAAACATTTGACGAGTTAAAGTCTTTTGTAAGTGCAAAGGACCGGCAGCGCCCATAGAAATGAATGGTAGGTTAATTGTTGTAGATGTTGAAGAAGATAGATCCTTCTTTGCTTGTTCAGCAGCATCCTTTAAACGTTGAAGAGCCATCTTATCAGCCATTAAATCAACGCCATTTTCCTTCTTGAATTCATCAGCTAACCATTGCATAATTGCATGGTCGAAATCATCACCACCAAGATGAGTATCACCAGCAGTTGATAATACCTCAAATGTACCATCTGCAAGGTCTAGAATAGAAACATCGAATGTACCTCCACCTAAGTCAAATACAAGAACTTTTTGTTCCTTATCAGTCTTATCAATACCATAAGCTAAGCTTGATGCAGTTGGCTCGTTAATAATACGGATTACATCAAGACCAGCGATACGTCCAGCATCCTTAGTAGCTTGACGTTGAGCATCATTAAAGTAAGCAGGAACTGTTACAACAGCCTTTTCTACTTTTTCACCAAGATAAGCTTCAGCTGACTTCTTTAAATCACGTAAAATCATAGCTGAAATCTCTTGTGGAGTATATTTCTTACCTTCAACCTCAACTGTATAATTAGCTTCACCCATGTGACGCTTAATTGAATAAATAGTATTAGGATTAGTTACCATTTGACGCTTAGCAGCATCACCAACGATAATTTCTCCATTTTTAAATGCAACTACAGATGGAGTAGTACGTCCTCCTTCTGCATTAGGAATAACCTTTGCTTGGTCACCTTCCATAACACATACACAACTATTTGTTGTACCTAAATCAATACCAATAACTTTTGACATATATATTATCTCCTTTACAATTATTCTGAAACTTTAACCATTGCTGGTTTAATAAGTCTATCTTTATATTTATATCCAGTTTGTAATACCTCAAGAATTTGTCCTGGTTCAACACCATCAACATGTTCTTTAGATATTGCTTGATGAATATTATGATCAAATGGTTTGCCTTTTAAAGCCTCAATTTCTGTTAAACCATCATTTTTAAGAATGGTTGAAATTTGGTTGGCAATCATTTGAAAGCCAATTAAGAAATTTTTCATTTGTGGGTCTTCTGTTTCCATCGATGAGGCCTTAACTAGCATATCAACAGGAACAATCAAATCAGATACAAGACCCATAGCTGCATACTTACGATCAATTATCGCATTTTCCTCAACTCTTTTTCTTACATTTTCAAGGTCAGCCTTAGCTAACAAATAAGCTTCACGGTCTTTTTTTGTATCAGCCTTAATCTTTTCAAGTTGAGCTTCAAGCTCCTCAATTTTAATTTCTTGTTTAGATTTCTTTACTTTCTTTTTTGTATCTTCACTGCCAGCTTCTTGTGCGCCTTCAGTTGGTTCAAAATCCTTTGTAACTTCTTCAGCTACATTAGCTTCTTCTTTTTTTATTTCTTTATCTTCCACTTTATCGCTCCTATCTATTGTATAGTTTTCGCATTGATGTTGCAACATATTCAAGCAAAGGGAAAACCTTCTTATACTGCATTCTCATTGGTCCAATACAAGCGATTGTACCAAAGGCATTATCATCAATGTAATAAGGTATGGATACGATGGAACACTTTTGCATATTTCGGTTAAGATTATCCGAACCAATCTTAACAGTAAGTCCGCTTCCACAATCCTTCATCAAATCAATCATTGAATTGTTATCAATTAATTGAAGTATCTTTGTCATACTATCATGATCATGAAACTCTGGCTGATTAAATATATTAGTTAAACCGGCTTGATAGAACTCACCAGTTTGAAATCTTGAAAATCCTTTTATTAAGAATGACAAGACATCATCTCTAAAATCAACCATTTTACGAATACGAGGCTTCATAGCTTCCTTCGATAAAATCTCGTTAATTTCAAACACAGAGTGATCATAAATCGCATTATCAAACATATCAATTAATCTTAGTAAATCCTCCATCTTAAAGCCATGAGGAATTGTTATTCTTTGAGACTGAACTGCACCTGCGTTAGTTACAATCATAAGCACAGCATCTTTATCACTCAAAGGAACAATTTCCATCTTCTTAACTGTGGAGTAATTTTCACTTGAGCCAAGCATTATTGTCATTAAACCTGTCATTTTACTTAAAAGCTCAACAGCTCTTTGACAAGCATCTTCACGCGTATAATACTTGTTATCAAAAAGTTCATCAATGACTGGATATAACGCTATAATGTCATCATCTCTTGTACAAAGATTTTCAACATAGTACTTATAACCAAGTTCTGATGGAACTCTACCAGATGAGGTATGAGTTTTTTCCAAATATCCCTTTTCCTCTAAGTCCTGCATATCATATCTGATTGTTGCAGAAGAGAAATCAAGATAAGGCTTCTCAGTCAATATCTTTGATCCAACAGGTTCGTTTGAATCAACATATTCTTCTATGATAGCCTTAAGGATTAGCTTTTGTCTGTCTGATAACATACAATCACCTCTTTTAGCACACCTTATCCTCAAGTGCAAATATATTGTACTACTTTAAATTAGCACTGTCAATAAATTTGTGCCAAAAAGTTAAAAAATTAAAAAGGAGCATAAACTCCTTCTAATCAAATTCTTTCAATATAATTATACAACGCTTATACTAAATTATACCTGTCCAAAATTCCTGGTAAAAAATATCCAAATATCTTTTCATTTTGAAAATATACAAATACCAGTTCTTCTTTTGTTGTTGGATGAACAAAAGATAATTCATAATTCTTAAGGGCGTAATAATTTCCCACCCTATCATGAGCGCCATACTTCACATCACCATAAAGTGGATGCCCTAAATTAGCAAGCTGGCATCTAATTTGGTGATGACGACCTGTTTCTAGATTTATATTTACTAAAGTATATTCTTTACCATCAAGTTCAGTATATTCTAAAGCTTCATAATCTAAAATAGCCTCTTTACCTTTATTCTTGCCTACTACAAAGCTCTTCTTTTGTTTTTCATCATAATATAGGTGATTTTCAATTCTTCCTTTACCAAAAAGATGACCTTCACATACACAAAGATATTTTTTAGTAAAACTATGTGTTCTAATTTGTTCAGATAATCTAGCTGCGGCCTTAGATGTCCTTGCAAAAACCATAAGCCCTGAAGTATTCCTATCAAGACGATGAACAAGGCCCAAATATACAGCACCAGGCTTGTTATATTTTTCCTTAATATATTCTTTTGTCATTGTAAGTAAATCAGAAGTCCCGGAAATATCAGCTTGAGCTAATATACCTGTTTCCTTATAAACAACAATAACCTGATTATCCTCATATATTACTTTTAACACATTTTCACCTCATACTTAATTTTTAAGAGCTTGAAGTGGTGCCGGAATTTGTCCACCACGATTAATAAAATCCTTACAGCTATATTGATTAATCTTCATAATTGAGCCATATCCTAAAAGACCACCAAAATTTATTTCCTCATCATCCTTATAGCCAATTGCCGGAATTACACGAACAGCTGTTGTTTTCGTATTAACCATTCCAATTGCTGCCTCATCTGCGATAATTCCTGATATAATAGCTGGTTGAGTATCACCTGGAATAACAATCATATCAAGGCCTACAGAACAAACAGCCGTCATTGCTTCAAGCTTTTCCATTTTTAAAGCTCCTCTTCTTTGAGCTGCAATCATACCAGCATCCTCAGAAACAGGAATAAATGCACCTGATAGTCCTCCAACTCTACTAGATGCCATAACTCCACCTTTTTTTACAGCATCATTTAACATTGCAAGACAAGCTGTTGTACCATATCCACCACATGATTCAAGACCAATTTCTTCTAAAATATGTGCAACACTATCACCAACTGCAGGTGTAGGTGCCAGTGATAAATCAACAATACCAAATGGTACATTAAGTAGCTTAGACGCTTCAGTACCAATTAATTGACCCATTCTTGTAATTTTAAAAGCAGTCTTTTTTATAATATCCGCAATTTCTGAAATAGACGCACTCTTAGGTGCCTTTTTAATTGCTGATCTTACAACACCAGGTCCAGATACACCAACATTAATAACACAATCAGCCTCGCCAACACCATGGAATGCTCCCGCCATAAAAGGATTATCCTCAACCGCATTACAAAAAACAACAAGCTTACCAGCACCAATGCAATTCTTATCTTTAGTTAGATATGCTGCATCATAAACAACCTGTCCCATTAGCTTTACAGCATCCATGTTAATTCCCGCTTTTGTTGAGCCAACATTAACACTCGAACAAACAATATCAGTTTGAGCAAGTGCTTCGGGAATTGAATTAATAAGTTCAAGGTCACCTGCACTAAAGCCTTTTTGAACTAAAGCCGAATATCCACCAATAAAGTCAATACCAATATCCTTTCCAACCTTGTCCAACGTTTTAGCATATTTTATTGGATCACCACCTGATGCACCAACAAGCATCGCAATGGGAGTAACTGAAACTCTTTTATTTATAATAGGTATACCGTAAGTTTTTTGAAGGTATGAACCAACCTCAACAAGCCTTGAGGCCTTATTATATATTTTATCATATACCTTCTTACAAGATTTATCAATATCACTATCCATGCAATCAATTAAGGAAATTCCCATTGTTATTGTTCTAATATCAAGATTTTCCTTATTAATCATATTAATTGTTTCTAAAATCTCATCATTTGTTAACATACTATCACCTAAATCTTATGCATAGCATTAAAAATATCTTCATGCATTACATGAATTTCTAGACCCTTTTTCTTACCATTTTCTTCAATCGTACCAACAAATTTGGTAAAATCGACATTTAAAGAATCAATATTAACGACCATAATCATCGCAAAATAATCCTTTAAAACACTTTGTGACACATCTAAAATGTTTGCATTAGCCTTAGCACATTCATCACTAACATAAGCCAAAATGCCCACACAATCCTTTCCTATTACTGATATTACAGCATTCATAATTCATTCCTCCTTGTATAATAATTTTAGTATATAATAAAAAGCTATTATTTTAAATAGCTTTTCTTATTTTTTTAAATTTTGCTCGTGATATAGCATAATCATCTTGAAAAATCGTATTAATATGATACTTCTTAAAATTAATATTTTCATATTTTAAAATACTACTTCCCTCAAGCTTAATAGCTGATTCTAATTTAGTCCATTTTCGAGTTGCCGATTTATCGTTTATTTTTTCATTTTCAAATAATCTTTTCTTTACCTCATCTGATAATTTTCTTTTATATTCAATATCAATTCCTACCTCATCATAGGATGTTGCAAGTACAACAACATTTTTTGAATGAGAAATATTAAATTTAAAATCAAGAGCTAAATCAAATGGCTTTCCTTCCTTAAAATCCGGAAAATAGTAAACTCCATAATAGTCATAAATAGCATTTAATAACAAAAAATATCCTGCAAGTGATATATTTTTATATGACAAATTGGAAATATTATGATATTTTTTTTGTAAATTTGAAGGTAAATATTCTATTAAAAAGGAAAAATCTAAATCACTCACATTAAGCTTATAAATATTATCAAATTCATTATCCGTTATATGAAGCTTCTTTAAATTTCTATCGCTCATAATCTTATCAAGCTTTAAACCAATATTAGAATATCTAATTTGAAAAAATAATAAGCCAAGTAGATATGGAAATATTAAAATTTCTGAAAAAACAATTATTAATACTGTAACGAATATATTTTTGTGAAAAAGAGGATTTTTACTAATTTCAATTTTCCCAGTGATTAAATTATTTTCACAAATATACTTATAATAATAATTAGGGTATATTCTTGATTTAGTCATATATATATCACCGCTAATTTTTCCTTTATATGTATAATAGCAATTATCTCTTCCTAAATGAGCGCCAAAATAAATATAAAGAGAAATCATAAAAATAATTATACTGACTATAAAACCCATATATTTATTTAAAAAATCCATCTCACATGCAGTATCCGCAAATGAGCAAATTGCTCTTTGACATAAAACAAGGGAGGTTAAAGCAACGGATAAGTTTAAAAGTTTTAAAATACGAAACAAAGGAACGCCTTTTTTAGTTTTAAAAATACCAAATAAAGAAACACCAATTTCTACAAATGCTGCAATTGCAAATAAAATAGCTACATTCATTTCATAGCTTTTTAGATTATCTCTAATACTTAAAAAATAAAAGCCATATAGAACACTTGCAAATAAAGTAATAATTCCTACAAAATGATAATCAATTATCTTGGCATAATCTCTTTTTTTGATATTAAAATATAAATAAGCTTTAGATATTACAATAAAAATTTGAAATAAAGCAGAAGCTAGAAAGACATAAGAAACTAAAAATCCTAATATTAGTTTTAAGCTTACCCAACAAATATTGCCGACTAAAGAAAGCCTTGTATAAAAAATTGATTTATTTTCATAACGATTAAGATGATCCATAAAATCAACTCCTAATCCTATTTTACTTTCTTTATTCTTTCTTTTCAATCAATTTCTTATTTAGTGCACGCTTTTCATTTCCTCTTCTTAAATAAAAGGTATTATCATTTAAAGATGATGTAACCTCAGAACCTGCGCCAATATAACAATTAGAACCAATTGTAATTGGTGCAATAATCGTTGAATTAGATCCAATAAAGCTATAAGAACCCACCTTACTTCTACTTTTTATTTTACCATCAAAATTAGAAAAAATAACACCTGCCCCAATATTTACACCATCTTCGATTGAAGCATTTCCTATATATGATAAATGCTTAGCCTTAACTTGCTTTTTTATCTCACTATTTTTAACCTCAACAAAGTTACCAATTGTACTTTCTTCTATAATACTATGCTTTAAATGAGCATATGGTCCAATAATAGAACTAATAATTTTAGAATCTTCAATTAAAGAATCAATAATATATGTATTTCCTTCAATTATTGTATTTCCTAAAATAATTGAATTGTCACTTATTTTGACACCTGGTGTAATTTTAACATCTGGTCCAATTTGGGCTTTATTTACAAAAACATTATTTTTTCTTAAATCTTGATTAATTTTAGATGATAATAAATTAGTTACTTTAATTAAATCTAGAGGTGTATTTATTCCTAAAATTTCCTCTTCCTTGTTTATTTGATAAATTCCTTTTTTAATCTTAGATGGTAGATATTTAAAGATATCTGTGAAATAATATTCTAAGGTTATCTTATTTTTTTCAATTTTATCAAGATATTTTAGCACCCTATCATTTAAAATATAAATTCCTGCGTTTACAAGTTTCTTTTTTCTTTGGAAATTAGTCAAATCCTTCTCCTCTTTTATTCTTAAAGGATAGTTAAAAATTCTACCATACCCATAAGGATTTTCTACCTTAGATGCTAAAATTGTAATATCATTTTTATGTTTAAAATGATATTTTATTAAATTTGAAAGTGTTTCTTTTGATACTAAAGGCGTATCTACAGGAAGAACTAAAAAAGTTCCTTTTTCTTTAATAAGTTTTAAGGCGTCTCCCGTACCTAAAGGGAGTGCCTGAATTAATTGTCTACAATTATGTTCAAGCTTTAAAGCTGATGATTTAATAATTGTTATCTCATTTATTTTAAGAGCCTTAAGCTTATCATAAGCATAATCAATTAGTGGCTTACCTAAAATTTCAACTAGGGGCTTAGGCTTATATTTATCTAGTCTTACTCCATAGCCTGCACTTAAAATTATACCTTGCAAAATATCACCTAAATAACATTATGCAAAAAAAAAGAAAAAAAGCCCTAAGGCTTTTAATTATTTTTATTACTTATTAAAGCTTTAATTGAATAAAATAACGTTACAATTCCTTCTACAATAAATAATATATAGTTAACAATTGTATTTAACGTATGTACTTTAAAGGTATTTAAAATATCTTCATTCAAAACTTGATTATATCCATCGATATTCATTTTAAAAACATATATTTTAAATATCATCATAAATGTTAAGTTAACACATATAGCAACAAGTAATAAAACTAACTCTTCTATTTCAAATTTATAATTTTTCTTAAAGGACTTTATAGTATATATTCCTATAACAATTAAAAGTGCTATTGATGCTGAAGCACAGATAATCATAAAAATAGTAAAGAAAGACCAGTTATCTTGAAAAAAGCGTAATATACTATGGTCTAGAGTATCAATAACATACTGAATTGTTAAAAAGAAAATACAATTTTTTTCATATGATTTACCTATTATCTAATTAAATTATCATAAATTAATCGAATGGTTCTATCATAATCCTTAGTATCAATACCAAGAATAATATTAATTTCCTCAGGACCTTGGGCAATCATTCTTACATTAATTTTTTCTTCACCTAAAACAGAAAACAATTTTCCTGAAAGACCAATATAACCCTTCATATTACGTCCAACAACCGCAATCAAGCTTAATTCTTCCATAACAGACACGTTATCAGCTCCTAAGCTTGATTTTAACTCTTGAACTATTTCATATTTATATTTTTCAACTGAATCAGCTGAACAAACAATTGAAACAGTGTCAATTCCCGTAGGAATATGTTCAATTGATACATTATATCTTTCAAATAAAGATAATACCTTTCTTACATAACCAATTTCATTAGACATATGATTTTTAAAAATTGAGAAAGATATAAAATTTTTCTTTCCTGCTATACCAGTAATAGGTTGTGTATTATCACTACATTCATCTAAAATTAAAGTGCCCGAATCCATTGGACGATTAGTATTTTTAATATTAATAGGAATATTTAAAGACTGAATGGGGAAAATTGTTTCTTCATGCAAAACATTAGCTCCCATATATGATAATTCTCTTAATTCATGATAAGTGATTTCTTTAATTGCCATCGGATTTTCTACAATACGTGGATCCGCAACTAAAATACCAGATACATCAGTCCAATTTTCATATAAATCAGCATGAATAGATTTAGCTAAAATAGAACCAGTTACATCAGACCCACCGCGGCTTAAAAGCTTAATATCACCATTTGGATAAGAGCCATAAAAACCTGGTACAACTATTTTTTCGGATGTAATAAAGGCTTCCTTAACTAAAGGTTCCGTCTTATCATAATCAATCTTAGCTTCATAGTCAAACTTAATTAAATCCTTAGCATCTTTAAAAGTATAACCTAAGTATGAAGCCATAAGCTTAGCCGTTAAATACTCACCACGACTAACTAAATAATCCTCACTAATTCCTTTTTTCAATTCACTATGAATATGATCAAGCTCAGATTTAATATCAAAATCAAGTTTTAACGATTCCTTAACATCAATAAATCTTTTTTCAATCATATTCCAAATATCATCATAAGGAACACTAAATTTAATATGTGCATGTAAAATATACAGCAAATCCGTTATTTTTGAATCATGTGAATCACGCTTACCTAAAGCACTAACTACAACTATTCTTCTTTCACTATCAGATTTAATAATATCATAAACTTTTTTAAATTGCTTTTCCTCAGAAAGGCTTGAGCCTCCAAATTTTACTACCTTTAACATAATTCCTCCTACAAGCTTCTTAAAGCATCAACTAAAGCAGTTTTACTCTTTGTTTTTTCGTCAATTGTTTTAATAATTTTAGCAGGACAACCCGCAACTACAACATTAGCCGGAACATCCTCAATAACAACCGCACCTGCTGCCACAACAGAATTTTCACCAACTGTACAGCCTTCAATTACAACAGCATTTGCTCCAATTAAAACATTATCACAAATTGTAACAGGCTTAGCACTTGCAGGTTCAACAACTCCCGCAAGAACAGTACCAGCACCAATATGACAATAACGACCAACTATTGCTCTTCCACCTAAAACAGCTCCCATATCAATCATAGAGCCTTCTCCTACAATGGCGCCGATGTTAATTATGGCTCCCATCATAATAACCGCATTATCATGAATTTCTACTTCGTCACGAATAATAGCACCCGGTTCAATACGAGCATTAATATTTTTCTTATCAAGAAGAGGAATAGCGCTATTTCGCATATCATTTTCAACAATATAATCCAAAATAAGCTCTTTATTTTCTACTAATACAGGCTCAATATCTGACCATTCACCAAAAATTACATAAGAATTATTAGAACCAAAAACCTTTGCTTTAGGAAATCTAATTTCTTCCTTAGCATTTAAATAAACCTTAACAGGAGTTTTCTTTTTAGCATTTTTAATATAATTTATAATATAATTTGCATCCATTAATCTTTCCCTCCAAAAAGTACATCTTCCATATCATACATTCCTTTTCCCTTTGAGATTAACCATTTAGCACCAAGTAAGGCTCCTTTAGCAAATATCTTTTTAGAAAATGCCTCATGCTTTAAAGAAAAAACCTCATCAAGACCCGCATAGATAACCTCATGTTCACCAACAATTGTACCGCCACGAACAGAATGAACACCTATTTCACCTAAAGGCTTACGTTTAGACGCTCCCTCACGACCATAAATACAGGGTATTTTATCATTTCCTTCAATTGAATCAATAAGCATTTTGGCAGTCCCTGAAGGTGCATCAGCCTTTTTATTATGATGTTTTTCAATTAATTCAACATCAAATGATTCTCTTAAAATTGGTGATATCTCTCTTACAACACGGTTCATTAAAATAACACCTAAAGAAAAGTTAGAGCTATAAAGCACAGGAGCATAATTTTTTAAATCGTTTACAAGCTCCATTTCATCTTCTGTATAGCCTGTTGTTGCAATTACAACAGGCTTATGTGTTTTTTTAACATATTCATGAATTTTAAAAATATTTGAATGATGCGAAAAATCAATGATAACATCTGATTCAATTCCTTCAAAATTTTCATTATATCCAGGAGCAACAATACCACTAATAATATCATCTGATGATATTGAATCAGCTACAACATGACCCATTGCTCCATATCCAACTAAACAAATTTTCACTTTATTTCATCTCCTAATCTATCAATTTCTTGATGTAATACTTCTTTTTTAGGGCCCATCTCATCAAGAGGAAGGCGAACATGTCCAACCTTAAAGCCCATATAATTTAGGGCTTCTTTAACTGGAATAGGATTTGTTTCTAAGAATAAATCATTAGCTAAGGTTAAATATTTTAGCTGCAATTTATAAGCATCCTTATAATTACCTTCAAGCATTAAAGATGTAATTTGATGAACAACGCTAGGAGCAATATTAGCAAGAACAGAAATTACGCCATCACCACCTAAGCTCATAATAGGAACTATTTGATCATCATTTCCTGATAACATTGAAAAATTATCATCTATTAAAGTCGCAACCTTTGCAACAAAACTAATATTACCAGAAGCTTCCTTAATACCACAAATATTAGGAATTTCCTTTAATTCCTTAATTTCTTCGTATGTTAAAGACATACCAGTTCTTGAAGGAACATTATACATAATAATCGGAAGCCTTGTCGATTTAGCAACCTCACTAAAATGCTTAATAATACCTGTATGATTAGTTTTGTTATAATAAGGAGTTATTACAAGTAAAGCATCAGCACCTAATTCTTCATATCTTTTAGAAGCTAGGCACGCAAGCTTAGTCGAATTAGAACCACTTCCTACAATAACCGGAATTTTGTGATTTACTTTTTTAACTACAAATTTTACAACCTCATCCTTTTCTTCTTGACTCATCGTCGCTGCCTCAGCTGTTGTACCTAAAACAACAAGTCCATCAGTATGACTTTTTAGATGAAAATCAATTAAATTTGCAAGTACTTCAAAGTTGACATTATCATTTTCATCAAATGGGGTTACAAGTGCTACATAAGATCCTTTAAATTTCATTATCATCTACCTCGATTTCTGTATCAAAAACGTGTTTTGATGGTCCTTCCATATATATATTATCATTTTCTTTAGTAATTTTTAAAATACCATATGGAAGATGCATATAGCAATAATCACCAACAAGCCCGAGTTTATTTAAGGTAACAAAAGCACTACAAGCACCCGTACCACACGCCAACGTGTAACCTACTCCTCGTTCAAACGTTCTTATTTTATAATTAATATCATCCATTTTTTCTACAAAATTAACATTTGTTTTTTCTTTAAATAAAGGATTATTCGAAATAAATGGTCCTATATTTAAAGAAATCATTTCTTCTATATGATCAGTAATTAAAACCGTATGAATTGTTCCCATAAAAAAACTATATGTTACATATTCCTTATTATTAAATAATATCGGAAGCCCAAAATAATTTTTATTTTCTGAAGCTTTAATCATATTGTTATCAAATAAAGGATGTCCCATATTAATTTTTACTCGAAAATCGTTAAGAAGTCTAGAAATAACTTCTACCTTCATTATTCCAGCACCGGTTTTAACATCAAAACTGTTAGAATTTACAATTCCGTTTTTCACTACGTAATGACTGAAACAACGAATACCATTGCCACACATAGGTGCCATAGAACCATCCTTATTATAAAATAACATTTCTAAGGGATTCTTTTTTACAACAATAAAGCCATCAGCACCAATGCTTAAATGCTCTTTAGTTAAATTAATAGCTAATTTTTGGTAACAAACATTAGGCTCATATTCTGTAATAATAAAATCATTGCCTAAGCCATGATATTTAGATATTTTCACTTACCTCACCTCTAATAATGTCTTCAAGAGTTTGCCTTTTTACAGCAAGGAAATCACCACTAGAAGATACAAATACTACTGCTGGTCTTAGGGCCTTATTATAATTTGAAAACATAGAATAGCCATAAGCACCTGTTGATTTAACAACAAGTAAATCGCCCTCACCCGCTTCTGAAAGCTTTGTATCTTCCATAATAATATCTCCTGATTCACAGCATTTACCAGCAACAGTTATAATTTTCTTAGGACTGTCCTCTTTTCCGACAATAAAGCCCTCATATTTAGCTTGATAAAGTGCTGGTCTAATATTATCTGTCATACCACCATCAATAAAATAATATTCACGATGAGGCGTATGCTTAACTGCCCCAATTGTGTAAAGAGTTGTACCAGCCTCACAGACGATTGATCTACCTGGTTCTATCATTAAATGTGAAATTGTAACACCATTTTCCTTTAATTTTTCTTCTGTATGCTTAACAATGAGACCAACAATATCTCTAACGGCCATAGGATGATCGTCTTTTGTATATCTAGCACCAAAGCCACCGCCTAGATTTAATGCCATAGGCTCTTTAAAGTTTTTAAGATATGTAACTAACTTATCAATAGCGGCATAAAAGCCCTCAATTTCAAAAATTTGCGAGCCAATATGGGAATGAAAGCCTTCTAATATAACATTCTTTGAATTTTCAATTCCTTTTAAGGTCTTATTTAAATCCTCTGAATCAATCAACATTCCAAACTTTGAATCTATATGGCTTGTTACAATAAATTTATGAGTATGAGCTTCAACACCTGTATTTAGTCTAATAAGACAGCTAACCTTTTTATTTAAAGAGCTTGCAACACGCTCAATATGACAATAATCAGCGTAGGAATCAATTACAATATGAACTACACCATTTGAAATTGCATATTCAAGTTCTTCAATTTGTTTATTATTTCCATGAAAATATAAATGAGTTGGGTTCATTCCAGCCTTTAAAGCGGTATAAATCTCACCCATTGATACAACATCAGCATAAAGCCCCTCTTCTTTACATAATTTATAAATATGTAAGATTGATAAAGCCTTAGATGCATATAAAACATCAGTTTTAAAATAATTTGATCTAAAGCTTTCTTTATATTCCCTCATAATATTAATAATATTATTCTCATTAAAAACATATAATGGTGTACCATACTTTTCTTTTAATTCTTGATAATTAATTGTCATATAGACCTCCTAAATATAAAAAATGGAAGCTAGAGGCCTCCATTTCATTGTCAAAAAAGAATTATTGTTAGCGCCTCTACTATTACTAGTAGGAGTACTATAGATGTTTTCTATAGTCCCACAAAATAGCCATGCCTAGCTAAAATGTTCGGCGATGATTACCTTTCCTTTACTTCTAAGGACGCCTCCTCCATAAAGTACTATGATGCACCGCTACCTCTATTTTATTTATACATAAATAATACCATAAAAATTTCTTTTTGCAAGCATTTTACTAATTTCTATTTATTTTGTGTAATTATTTGACTGATAAATTTTTTGAAATGCGTTCTTCCTAAATCATTAGGCTTAAAAACGGCACAATCAAGCAGCATATTTGTAAATTCCTTACCTATTTCATCTTCAAATATCTTGCTGATATTATCTTTTGTAAAATTATAATTATTAATAAAACTCATTACCCAATCCTCATGCTTCTTTAAAGAGGCATCCTGAGTTGTTGAATGAGTAAGTATTCTTTCCTTTAATAAGGTTATTTCTTCCTTTAAACGCTTAGGTAAAATGGCAAAGCCCATAATTTCAAAAAGGCCAATATTTTCTTTTTTAATATGTAGGTATTCTGCATGAGGATGAAATATTCCTAGAGGAAACATTTCACTTCTTCGATTATTTCTTAAAGCTAAATCCAAAATATAAGAACCTTTATAAAGATGCAAAATTGGTGTTATTGCATTATGAGGTTCAGTATCATTAGCAATAATATTAGATTCTAAATCATCATATTTACGCCATTTATTTAAGATTTTAGTTGATAGATTAATTAGTCCGTCTTTATTCTTGCCCTCAAGTCTTATGACACTTACAGGCCAATCTAATAGTTTAATATTTATATCATCAATACTATCTTCATAAATAGATTTAGCCTTAACAATTGGAAAATTATATTTTCCCGTATGAAAATGCTCGTGTTGTAAAATACCGCCACCAACAATCGGTAAATCAGCATTAGTACCAATAAAATAGGTTGGGAACATATCAACAAAGTCAAACATATATTTAAATGTTTTTTCACTCATCTTAAACGGAATATGACGAGCGTTTAGCACAATTGAATGCTCCAAAAAATATGGATATGGACTATATTGAAAATAAAGCTGTTCACCCGCAAGCGTAATTGGTACAATTCTTAAATTGTCTCTTGCTGGATAATCAAGACGGCCATGATAACCAACAGCCTCTTTACATAACAAACATTTTGGATAGTTAATGCTTTCCATATTTAAAAGCTTTTCTTTAGTTTGACTATCCTTTTCAATTCGCGACTGGTTAATCGAAATAACCATCTCACCATAAGGTGTTTTTGTATTAAAGAAAATATTGTTAGAAAATAAATTTCTTTTAATATAATTGCTACTTAGACTTATATTATATAAATACTCTAAAGCCTTAGTGCTTGATTTTTCGCTTATACTATAGAATTCTCTTATGATAGCTGATGGGCGAGGAACAAATACATTCATTATCGTTGCATCAAAAGCATCTTTAGCTTCGGGTGTATTTTCAATTATTCCCATATTAGCCGCATAATTTATAATAGTATCTAAAATCATATAAAGAGGTTCAGGGTGAGATGTACCTTCATCAATATAATCAAGATTTAAATATGCTAGGATACGATTAGTTGTATATATCCGGTCTTCTTCTTCAATTAAATGAGAATCGATTGCATATTGTACAAGCGATGCAATCGCATCACTTAAGGATTCCGTATCCTTTGGAAGTCGTCTTGGTCCTCCACAAGCACTAACCTCAAAGAAAGCACCATGAATACCTGTTTCATCGAAATACTTTTTAGCCATATTTTCTTTAAATTCAACTAAGAAGTCATTATGAACTAAAGCAAGAGCGCACCCTCCAAAACCAGCACCTGTCATTCTTGCTGCAATACAGCCTTGTTCATTTCTTGCGAGTTCAACAATTTTATTGAGTTCTGATGAAGAAACATCATAATTATCTCTTAAAGATTCATGAGATGCATTCATTTGTAAGGCGAAGGTATCTATATCATGTTCTTTCAAAGCTTCATAAGATTTTAGTACTCGCTCCTCTTCAGTAACGACATGTAATACACGGCGATATAATTTATTATCAGGCAAAAGATTTTCAATCATTTCTAAATATTCCTTCGGAATTTTAGTTAATGTTAGAACATTAAAATTGTTTTTAATAATATCCAGTGCTCTTTGACATTCTCTTACTCTTTGTTTATACTTTGAATTTACCTTTTGGCTTGGCTTATTTGTTTGACAAACAACAATTGAATAATCCCCTAAATCATAAGGTATATATTCATAGTTTAGCATATAATTATCTAAAAATAGAGCATTGTTTTCTCTTGCAAGCGATATGGCACATTGGTCCATGATTCCTGAATTAAGTTGTAAATATTCACTTTGAGCTTTATGACATCTCATTGCAAGTTCAAAACTTGTTAGATTTAATTTATAGATTTCGTTTAAAACCGTAGCTGTTAAAACTTCAATGCAGGCACCAGAGGAAAGTCCAGCTTGCTCGGATATTGTTGAATAAAAATAAATATTTAAACCAAAAGGAAAGCTAATACCACTATCTAGCATTGACCGTATTACAGCCTTAGGATAATTAGCGAAGCCATCATTTTTTGCATAATCAAAATCGTTAGTTTTTATAATCCCCATTTCAAAATAATTATCAGAGAAAAAAGCAAAGCTTTTATCACGACGTTTTGAAACTAATGCATAAATTCCTAAATTGATTGCAATCGGAAGAACATGACCTCCATTATAATCAATGTGTTCACCAATTAAATTAATTCTTCCTGGTGAAAAGAATTTATATTCATAGTTACTTCCAAATATTTCTTTGAAGTCTATTTCATAGCTCTTCATCATAATATCACCCTTTACATTTATATATACATTATATAATAAATCATGTTTTATTAAAAGATAATTAGTCTAATTATTATAAATTTGCGTTAAAATATTATCAAGTTTTTCTTCGACTAAAGCTTTTTTCTTTACTTTAGGCTTATTATTGATATTCCCTTTAAAAATTACCTTTAAAGGTGATTTTAAAGTTTTTAAATCTATAAATGGATTTCCATCAAGAACAAGCATATCAGCACTTTTACCAGCCTCAATACTTCCGGTTTCGTTATCGATTCTGGCTATTCTAGCATTAATATGAGTTGCAGTATTAATAGCAAAGGCATTAGATACATGACAAAAATTTTTAAAATAGATAATTTCACGCCACATATTATAGTGGGTAACATAAGGACAAGCGGTATCTGTACCAAGCCCTACTAAAATATTATTTCCAAGACAAGCCTTGGCACATTCAACAATTCCTTTAAATACTAACTCACCATTATAAAGCCCAGTATCATCACAGTATAAATCTTTTTTATTAAAATATTTAAATACTACTGCTGGAGAAATAGTACATACATGTGCAGCATTCTTTTCCTTAAATAAGGAAATCATTTCCTCATTCAATTTAGCACCATGCTCAATCGTATCTACACCATTTAGAAGGGCAACTTCTACTCCTTCAGGTGATTCCACATGAGCTGCTACCTTATAACCATAAGAATGAGCAGCCGATGTAATAGCCTTAACTATTTCCGGTTGCATCTTTAAAACACCAGGTTCTCCCTTTACCTTAGAATCCAATACACCACCTGTAATCATAAGTTTAATAAGATCTGGCTTTGTAGCCTTTATCTCATCTAAATACTTTAATGCAGAAGAAACATCTGTTGCTTCATATGCAAGTACTCCTGCCATATGACCACAAGGAACTGAGATAGCCATGTTAGAAGCTAATATACGTGGCATTTTTTTAGAATTCAAATCTCTTAGTTTGGAATCAATATCAGATAGACCACCAACAGTTCTTATTGTTGTAACACCACTTTGAAGTTCAATCTTAGCATATTTTTTACATAATGATGTTACAATTTTTCTTGTAAGAAAATGCTTCATTAAAAAATCAACAGTTTTCTTATTTTGGTTTTTACCGCCATTAGGATTCCCAGACCCTGGCAAATGAACATGCAAATTGATTAAGCCTGGCATTAGATATTTGTTTTTTAAATCAATAATTTTATAATCCTTATATGGCAAAATGTTTTCTGTTATATCTTCAATAATATCATCTTTAACAACAACTGATTTACCCTTTATTAAAGAATCACTAATTCCATTTATAATATTACAATTTGTAAGTATATATTTCAAAATAGCACCTCATTTTAATATAATTAAAGTTTAGATAAAAAAAGGCTTAATATAGATTTCTCTATATTAAAGCCTTCTATTATTCTCTAACCCATCTTGTAACAAAGTAACCTCTATTTAAGTTAGAAAACTGTCTTTTTAAGCTTTCAGTTAGAGGACATCCTAAGATGTTTTTGTAATCTAAACTAATTTCCTTGTCATTTCTATCTACAGCTCTAAGCTTTTCGACATTGTTATTATTTTCCTGATAATAAATTTTAATATACATTTCTTTACCTTCTTTCTATTTAAAGTATAGCACGCTTAACAATTTAATGCAATACTTTTTTGTAAAGTAAATGTGACATTTTTAATAAATATATATATTTTATCGATTTCAATGAACAAATTGTAAAAAAATAGCTTTTTATGCTAATTTAATATAAGTTTTAGCTTATTCTTCCTTACAGGTGCACATAATTTTTAAGATTTCATCGTCTGTTTGGGACATACCAAGACGAGCCATTTTACCTACATTTTCAATTGTAGCTTCAACACATGATGTAATTAGGCCTTCACCTGATTTAAAACGTTCATTATGTAATGCCATGTAATAGCCAAGTAAAGCTGAATCAATCGCTTCTGCTATTTTAGCTGCACATGATGGCTTAGCACCATCACAAACCATACCAGAAATTATACCAAGAGCATTAACAATTGTTTGTGAAATTAAATCAATACTTCCACCCTTTAAATAGCAAATACCACAAGCAGCTCCAATCGCCGCAAGTGTAGCTCCACAAAATGCAGATAATCTTCCTATTTCCTTCTTTTGATCAAGTGTAATTAAATCTGAAACAATTAAAGCTCTTAACATTGCATCATTTGAAGCATTAAGATTTTTAGCAAAAACATAAATAGGCATTGATGCGGTAATACCTTGATTCCCACTACCAGATAAAATTATTACCGGTAAGGGACAACCGCTCATTCTTGCATCCGAGGCAGCAGCCGCATATGCTCTAGCACTCACATTCGTATCATTACCATATGTATCTAAAAGGAGTCTACCAATACCTGCTCCATAATGACTTTTTAGGCCTTCTTTAGCAATCGCAAGATTATAATTTATTTGTCTTTGTAATATATCTTTCAATTCTTTTAAATCAACAGTATTGGCAAATTCAATAATATCAACCACATTTAAGCTCTGATGTAGTTTTGCATCAGCCTGAATTTCTTCAAAATTTTTATCAAGAATGATATTGCCATTATACTCTTTATGACAAATATTAGTATGTTCTCCCGCAATTGCAACCTTAGCACGATTACCACTTATATCATAGCCCTCAAGCTCAATATATAATCTATAAGGCTTATTAGATGGCATAACCTTAATATTTTCAAGTTTTAAATATTCCCTTATTTTTAAAGAGTCGCTATCATCAAGGGTTTCAAGCACACTAAATCCATTATTAAGACTCTTAGCATAATATCCTGCTGCTATTGCAGCCTCAAGTCCTTTTAATCCATTTGTTTTAGGCACAATAACGGATTTAACATTTTTTATAATATTACCGCAAATTGTCGCATTAGTTTTTTGAGGAATAGAACCTAAAAGTTCAACTAAAGCTCTTGCACAATAGGCAAGGGCAATTGGCTCGGTACATCCCATAGCTGGAATTAACTCATGCTTTAATATTTCAATATAATTATTGTATTTTACTTCATCTAACATATTATTCGTCCTTCATATCACGTTTCATAAGCTTTAAAGATTCAACATCAATCGTTGAATTATTAAATAAAATATTATATAAGGATTCAATAATCGGCATTTCTAAATTATTAACCTTAGCAATTTTATATATTTCATTAATTGTATTCAAGCCCTCAATAGTACCATTTTGATTATATGAAAGACTTGCATCCTTCGTATAATGAAAACCATAGCTATAATTTCTACTTTCAAGAGAATTACAAGTAAGCATAATATCACCAATACCTGCTAAACCATATAATGTTTTCGGATTTCCTCCCACAAAGCTAATTACACGTCTTATTTCATTAAGTCCTCTTGTAATAATAGCATTTTTTGTATTAGCACCCATATTAGCCCCATCAATCATTCCACAGATAATTGCAAAAACATTTTTTATAGCACCACAATATTCAACACCAATAATATCATCAGTAGTATACACCCTAAAATGAGCATTATTAAAAATAATTTGAAGCTGACGTGCAATATTTGTTTTATCCGATGCAATTACAACCGCAGTATTTTTACCATCCATAACTTCACTAGCAAAGCTTGGTCCTGATAAAACCGCTAATTTTAAATTTTCATTTTCTTCATAAAATAAAGATGATATGCTTCTACCATTATATAATCCCTTTGATGTAAAAAGATAAATCTTTTGTCTATTATTTTGAATAATAGAATTCATAAAAGAATAAATTGTCGCAACCGGGATTGCAACTACAATTATATTTGAAAAAGAAACAGCCTCATCAATAATTGATGTAGCTTTAATATTTTTATTAAGCTTTATATTCTTAAAATAGTTAGAATAGCCATTATTAATTGCTTTTGCTGCTTCTTCCTTTCTTGCATAAACTAAAACATTGTATCCATTAGCTGCAACCACACTTGCAAGGGCAATACCCCAATGTCCTGCACCTATTATCGTAACATTTGCCATAAAATCACCACTGGTATTTTACCACAATAAGAAAATAATGTATATAAAGTATATAAAAAATAATTAGCATTTTTGCTAATTATTACTAACAAGATTATATTTTTTCCATTTACCGCTGCGCCATCTAAAAATAAATATTACAGCCCTTGAGCATTCATCAATTGCCATAGATATCCATATTCCTACAAGTCCTAAACCTAAGAAGGTATAGGAACCGAAAAGAAATGAACCAAACACTGCTACAACCCAGCAAAAAATAATAGCTAAAATGGTCGGAAACATTACATCACCACTTGTTTGAAGACTTCTTACAAAAACAATATTAAAGGCTCTGCCTATTTCTAAGAATATTTCCACAAACATAATTTTATGTCCCAATGCCAAAAGTTCAGGATCATAAACATCAAAAATTTTAAAGGCATAGTTAGAAAGTATGAAAAATAAAATTGCTATGGTTGTTGAAGCACAAAGTGAAATAAGAGCTGTTTGTTTAACCTTTTTATTTGTATCAACAGTTCTACCTGCACCTAAAAGCTCACCAATAATAACCTGCATAGCCTGTGAAATTGCCGATGTAAACATATAAGTTACCATCGCAAACATTGAAGCATATGTCTTAATATTTCCCATACCAATATTATTACCATTATATTTTACAATCTGATTTGCACAAAGCTGAATAATAATTTGGGATGAATTATAAGAAACTGATTCTCCACCTGATGGAGCTCCTAACTTTAAAAGCTTAATTCCTGTTTGACCCATCTCACTTTTAAAGACCTTAACACTTAAAGGAATACCAACCTTTTTAATATAAATAATAAGCATTAAAATAAAACCAATAATTCGTGATCCTGCACTAGAAATCGCAACACCTAAAATAGGAAGGTCAATTTTAGCGAATATTTTAATTAAAAAATAATTACCAAGAATATTAATCAAATTTACAATTAAATTAATTACCATTGATTCTTTCATACAGCTATTAGCCTTAAGTAAAGATGATAGAGTAGTTGACATGGTTTGAAAGAATAAAAGTCCACCTGTTATCATTAAGTATAACAAGGCATCATTATATGAAAGTTCCGGTACCTGAAGCCATTTTAAAAAGAAACGACCAAGTCCTAAAATAATTAAAGAAAAAACTAAAGAAACAATAAAATTAAAATAAAATGCTACTGAATATACACTTCGCTCATGAGTCTCATCTTTTGCTCCTTTATATTGGGTAATTAAAATAATAGCCGCTGATGAAAAAACGGTAAAAGCATTAATTATCATATTATTAATAACATTAGCATTCGTAATACCATTAACGGCATTTTCATATTTTTTCATCATAAATTGGTCAGAATATCCAACTACAAGTTGTAATAATAATTCAATAAAAATAGGTACAGTTAAAATAAGTAAATATTTTAAAGACATTAAATGATCTTTTTTCAATATAACACCTCGCACAATGTATAGTATTATACTTTTTTTCAAAATTTTTACAAGTATTTTAATAAAAAAAGATGGAATTAATCCATCCAATTATTCTTCAATTTGAAGCTCTTTAATGCTTACCTTACCCATTTTAATATCATAAAATGTATATGAGCATGAATCAATATGTGTTTTACCAAGCGGAACATCAAAGCAAAACAAATTATCAGAAATCATTGTTAAAATTCCTTTTTTAATAATTGTTTTATTCTTTGTCTTGTACTCGCTTACAGTAATTTGACTTCCCTTAAGTTTCTCTAATCCTTCCTTAATTGCGGTATAATCTCGTTCAAAAACGACAGTTTGCTTCACTTTAATCCCTCCTGCCTTTCCTCTTTACTATAATCATTATACCACAAAAAAGAAAAACAAGTAAGCATTTTTTTAAAAAAGTTTATAAATATGTTATTTTATCATTCCTGTAATAAAAATTTCAAGACCTATTGCAATTAAAATAATTCCACCAAGTAGTTCTGCTTTACTTCCAAGCTTTGTACCAAACTTCTTACCAATTACAACAGCAGCAAGACAAATAATAATGGTGACACTTGCAATAATAATAGCCGCAACAATCGCCATTGGAATCGTATATTCAGAAATTGTAAGACCAACCGAAAGAGCATCAATTGAGGTTGCAATAGCCTGAATCATTAACATTTTAATAGTTAATGGCTTATTAGTTACTTCTTCCTCTTCATTTCTATTTTTAATACATTCAAAAATTGTTTTTCCGCCTAAAAAGCCAAGTAAAATTAAAGCCATCCATGGAATAAATTTTTCAATATATTCAATAAATGCATGCCCAATAAAATAACCAATCAATGGCATAATTGCTTGAAATACACCAAATGTAACGGCAATTAAAATATGCTTACTTAGCTTCATATTAGTTTCATTAAGACCATTGGCCATTGAGACGGCACAGGCATCCATTGCAAGGCCAATACCAAGCAAAAAGCTATTCAAGAAAAAAACAAAGTTCATAAAAACCTCCAAAAAATATAAAAAAAGACCCATGCTTAAAAATAAAGCATAAGTCTCGTTTTTTAAGATTGAGCCTGGAATAATTCCATTTTGTAGACCAATCACTATTTCTAGCAAACTACTCCCTTATAAGGAATAAAACTATTAACATCTTCTATATAGTACAAAAAAAATATCAGTTAGTCAATTCTAATTTACATTATTTTACTCTTAAAATTAAACATTTAAGATATAATTGCTCCCCAGCCTCTAAAAGGGCAGGGTGATCAGGAGATTGAATCCTAAAATCCAAGAATTGAACAGTTCTATTAGCATCATGGGCTGCTTCACTAACCATTTGCATAAATAAATCAGGCGTCATGTGTTGTGAACAAGAAAATGTCAAAAGATAACCACCACTTTTAATTATTTTCATAGCCTGCATATTTATATCCTTATAGCCTCTATATGCTTTCTTTAATGAATCCTTTGATTTTGAAAAAGCTGGTGGATCTAAGACAATTAAATCATATTTATCCTTATTTGCATCATCATGTAAATAATCAAATACATCAACACATTTAGCCTCTAGCTGAGTAAAGCCATTTAATTTTGCATTATTTGTTATTTCATCGCAGGCTCTTTTTGAAATATCACAGGCATCAACGTGACTTGCACCATATTTACAAGCATGGAGTGCAAAACCACCGACATTAGAAAAAGCGTCTAAAACATTTCTATTTTTCGTATATAATCTTAAAATATCACGATTAAGCTTTTGATCAAGAAAATAACCTGTTTTTTGACCATTTTCCATATCAACTATCATATGAATATCATCTTCAATAATTTCAACTCGGGGGTCAAATTTACCATATAGGAAACCTTTAACCTGTAATAGACCTTCTTTTTCTCTTACTGGCATATCACTACGTTCATAAATTCCCTTACAACCCGTTAGCTTTACAAGTATATCAACTATATCTTGCTTAATCATATCCATACCAAGTGACATAAATTGAACAGATAAATAATCACCATATTTATCAACGATAAGCCCAGGCAAAAAATCTGCTTCACTAAAAATAAGACGCGTTGCGTCCCAGCCTAAGGTTTTACGGTGCTCTAAAGCATATGAAATTCTTTTTTCAAAAAAATCTTTATTAATTATTTCATTTTCATCAAGTGATAAAATTCGTACCATTATTTTAGAATTTGTATTTAAAAAACCATATGCAACAAATTGGTGATCATATGTATAGACACTACAAACTTTACCATTTTCAATAGGACCTTCAAAATTAATTATTTCATTATTAAAAACCCAAGGATATCCATTTAAAATATTTTCTTCTTCATTCTTATTTAAAATTACTTTTAGCATATTTCCTCACAAACAAAGGGACTTTGGAGTCCATTTTAATTATAATTTGATATTTAATTTTTTTTCAACATAAAACTTGATTATTTCACAAGCAGCATCAATACCAACACTTGAATCAATTGTTAAATTATATGACTCTGCACGTCCCCACTTCTTATCAGAATAAAAATTGTAATATGAAGCACGTTTTTTATCCATTTTTAAAATGGTCTCCTTAGCCTTTTTAGTATCAAGATTATAATACTTAACAGCTCTTTCAACACGAGCCTCAATTGGTGCTGTAATAAATATATTAACCACATTAGGATTTTCACGAAGTACATAATCAGCACAACGACCAACAATTACACAAGACTCTCTATCCGCAATTGCTTTAATAGCCTCAAATTGAGCTAAGAATACCTTTTGAGATAAACTCATATCAGCTCCAAATGATGAAGGAACAACTCCTGTAAAAAAGCCATCTTTTTTTTCATCATAATTATCTAAAACAGCCTTAGATAATCCACTTTGAGTAGCTGCAGTTGTAATCAATTCATTATCATAGAAATTAACCCCTAGCAGTTCTGCAAGCTTCTTTCCAATAAAACGTCCACCTGAACCATATTGACGACCTATAGTAATAACAAATGACATATAAATTACCTCTTTTCTCCGTCTATATTATATCTTAATTCAATATATTTTTCAATCATAGTATCGTGCAATTATTAAAGAATTTTCACTATTAAGCTCTATTTTAGAATTTATATTCTTAAAATAAGCTATTCCTTTTATATTTATCTTAAAAATCGACAAATCATCTAATTCCTTTATTTTACAAATCTTTTTAATTTTAAGTTTAAAATAGCAATTGTTAAATAAATATCTGTTGTTATAATACTTACCTCGTAATCTGGTGTTTATTTGGCCTTTTATATCCAAAAAACAATTTTCATTTCTTTTAATAAAAATGTATGTATTGTTTTTAGTATTTAAAATTATAATTTCAAGGCTACTAAATATGAGTTCATTAACTCTAATATATATTTTTTGACTAGTTTGATATATTTTTATAAAGCACCATTTGATATAATATACTTTATCCTTTGAATAATTAGTTCTAACATTATTCTCTAATACAATTTCATATTTCTTCATTTTTTACATTTTACCTATTGACATATTCGTTTTTTTTGTTATAATATATCTCGCCTGATTATTTAGGTACATGGCCCGTTGGTGAAACGGTTTAACACACATGCCTTTCACGCATGCATGTATGGGTTCGAATCCCGTACGGGTCACCAGTTGATTTTTCAAGGTTAATACCTTTTGTAGATATCTTCGGATATCTTTTTTTTATTTATTTTTTTGTTTTTTGCTTGTTTTTTTATAAAACACAAAATATTTCCTTGACATATTCGTTTTTTTTGTTATAATATATCTCGCCTGATTATTTAGGTACATGGCCCGTTGGTGAAACGGTTTAACACACATGCCTTTCACGCATGCATGTATGGGTTCGAATCCCGTACGGGTCACCAGTTGATTTTTCAAGGTTAATACCTTTTATAGATATCTTCGGATATCTTTTTTTATTCTTCTTTTAAAGTTTCAAGATTCACTTTATACCCATTTCCAAGCTCAGCTTTTACAGCACCTGCAACATTAATAAAATCCTCGGTGGTTAATTCATCATCAATTATTAAAATTGAAACATTTTTATCCTCAATCATAACCAATGAATCTTTAAATCCCAATTCACAAATAGCATCCTCTAAAGATGTTTCAGTATATTTTAAATAATATAAATCATTTATCTCATTTACCTTAGCCTCAATTTCCAAGGTAGTAAGAGAGCCACTTGCAATTTCTTCTTCTAGTTTATCAATCATTACGCTTCTTAAATCTAATATTTCTAATCTTTTACTTGCAAAAGTACTTAAAACAGTTTGTTCTCCTGGATTTGATACCTCTTTAGAATCATCGCTTGTTGTTTTCTTGATATAAAACACTGACAATACAACCACCATCGCTAGCAAAAATATTGGTAATATACTTTTTTTTAACATTAATAAAGCCTCCTAATTTCACTACTAAAATGTATGTTAGGAGGCTTTTTATTATGTATTAAATTTATGATAATTTTAATTTTATCCAGTAATCATTTAAAATAACTGTCATTTGTGGATTAAAGCGATAGATTTCATCTAATCCTTTATTATAATTTACAATATAATAATCCTTATAATCTTCAAATTCTTCTCCCGGCATAACAAGTTCATTATAAACAGATTCAATTGGTGATGAATAGCCGACATAAATTGAATTAGCCTTAGCATTATCATGCCTTAACATAAAGGAAATAAATTTATACGCCAAATCTTCATTTTTTACTGTAGAGGGAATGACCATTCCATCACAGAAAAAGTTAGTTCCACAATTCGGAACATAAAAGTCTAAATCAACATCATCATTTTCTTCCATCATTGAATAAATAGCATCTCCTGAATACATTAAAGAAATTGCATATTTACCATCGGGCATTTCCGATAAAAGTTCATCTGTTTTGAAAGCACAATTTACGGTTTTTCTTATTTCTTTAATCCAACTAAAAGCTTCTTCCGTTTCGCTTAAAGAGGTTGTATTCATTGAATATCCTAGTTCCTTATAAGCAACCATAAAACCATCACGTGATGAATCATAATAGGCAACCTGACCATCATATTTTTCATTATGAAGAATTTTAAAGCCTTCTAATATATCTTCTTCAGAAACTTTATTTTTATCATAACAAATACCTACTTTTCCAAAAAAGTATGGTACAGAGTATTTTAAGAAATCGAAGCCGTTTTCCTCTTCTTTTAAATCATTAAGTATACCATATAAAGAACTAACAAGCATATTTTGATTAAAGCCCTCTATTCTTGACCAGTCAATTGGTTTAATCATATCATTAACACTTGCCTGCTCAACAGCGTAATCTGAAAGTACAACAAGATCATAGGAATCAGATTGCATCTTAGTAATAGCTGTTTCATTAGAATCAAAGGTTGTATAGTTAACACTAACGCCATATTCTTGCTCAAATTCATCAATAAGATCTAAATCTAAATATTCACCAACATTATATATATTAAGTGAATCACCTGATGATTTTTCGCATGAATTTAAGGTAAGAAGCATCAAAAAGCTTAAAATTAAAATATTAATTTTCTTCATTCTTTTCTCTCCTTCCGTCTTTTATCTTGTCAATAACAATTTTAATCACAATAATAAGCATTATAATTGTTGATAAGGCATTAATTGTTGGGTTTATTTTTTTAGCCTCTGTATATAGATAGGTTGAAATATTAAGTTTCGAACCACCGGTAAAATAAGAAATAACAAAATCATCAAAGCTCATTGTAAATGCTATCGCACCTGCGGCAAAAACAGTTCCCTTAATTTGAGGAATAATAGCTGTTCTAATAGCTTTAAGTGGTTTGGCCCCTAAATCAAGGGCCGCCTCTAAAATATTAGGATCTAAAGCCTTAACCTTAGGATATACTGTTACAACAACATAAGGTGTACAAAAAGAAATATGAGCAATAAGCATGGTAATATAACCCTTTTCAACTCTTAAAGAAACAAAAAGTAATAATAAGCCTATAGCAGTTACAATATCAGGATTCATAATAGGTAAATTATTCCCCTGTAAAATTAAATTTCTAATTTTTTTCCTTTGTTTGGTTAAGCATATCGCCGCAATTGTACCAATTATAACCGAAATAATAGTTGACAAAACAGCTATAATTATAGTATTTAAAATAATTTGAAGGACTCTAGTATCCGTAAAAAGCTCTTTATACCAGGAAAAAGTAAATCCACCCCAATGAGTAACACTTCTTGCATCATTAAATGAAAAAACTACAATACTTACTAAAGGAACATAATAAATAATGAAAAAAATAATCATCAAAACTTTAGAATAAATTTTCGACTTACTTGTTTTCATATTCTTCCTCCTTATTTAATTTAGACATTAAAAGCATAATTGCTAAAATAATTATTAGCATAATTAAGCTTATAGCACTTCCGAATGACCATCTTGAATTTGTAATAAACTCCGTTTCAATTAAATTACCCATTAAGAAGTAACGCCCTTCACCTAAATATTTAGTAATCGTGATTGTCGTTGCACATGATAAAAAGGTAATCGTTACACCTGAAAGAACACCTGGTAATGAAAGAGGTAAAATTACTCTTCTTAATGTTTGATAGTTTTTAGCACCAAGATCGGTAGATGCCTCAATTAAACGCGGATCTAATTTTTCAAGAGATGTATAAATAGGTAAAATCATATAAGGAATATAATTATATACCATACCAAAAATAACGGAAAAATCATTTCCTATAATTACATTAACATTTGGATTAAAAAGCTTTACAAGTTTTAAAAGAGGACCATCTAAAAGCTGTTTAATCGCAAGCGTTCTTAAAAGCATATTAATCCACATAGGTGCCGTAACTAAAAGAACTAAAATAGCTTGCGTTTGCGGTTTTCTTTTAGCAATAAAATAAGCAATAGGGTAGCAAATAATAACGCATATAATCGTCGCAAGTAAAGCCAAATATAAGCTTTTTAAAATACACTTAAAATATAAACCTGTTTCAAAAAAATGTTTATAATTAGCAAATGTAAAAGAATAAATAGGAAGTTCTGCTGTTTTATCAACTAAAGAATAAATAACTATAAATAGCATTGGTAGGAGAATAAAAACAATTAAAATAAATAAATATGGAATCATAAAAGGCGTATAGCCTATTTTCTTCTTTTTCACCTTTACCACTCCATTTTTTCCATGATATGAATATCATCGGGAGTAAAAATTAAGCCTACCTCTTCATTTACACCATGATAGTCTGTTGTATGAATTAAAAAATCTCTATTTTCTGTTTGAACATGAATTTCATAATGAACACCCTTAAATATTTCAGATATTACAATGCCATTAAAGAAGCCTTCATCCTTTTTTACAATATCAATATCCTCAGGTCTAATAACAATATCAACATTTTCATTATCCTTGAAGCCTTTATCAACACATTCAAATTCTTTACCATCAAAGCTACAAAGTAAATCTTTAATCATAATACCATCAATTATATTTGATTTACCAATAAAATTAGCTACAAATCGATTTGCTGGTTCATTATAAACATCAATAGGCGTTCCAACCTGTTGAATTTCTCCATTATTCATTACTACAACCTTATCAGACATTGTAAGTGCTTCTTCCTGATCATGTGTTACAAAAATAAAGGTTATACCCAAATTTCTTTGAATCTTTTTAAGTTCATACTCCATTTCCTGGCGAAGCTTTAAATCAAGAGCTCCAAGTGATTCATCAAGTAATAAAACCTTAGGTTCATTGACAAGGGCACGAGCAATTGCAACTCTTTGTTGTTGGCCACCAGATAATTTAGAAATATTTCGGTGCTCGAAGCCTTCAAGCCCAACTAGACTAATTAGTTTTAAAACTCTTACCTTTATTTCTTCTTCAATTTGCTTTTTAGATTTTAGAACTTTTTTATTTTTCCCATTTAGGTTGTTTTTTAATCTTTTAAATAAAGAAATATGCTCTTTAATTCTTAAGCCATAAGCAACATTATCATATACATCCATATGGGGAAATAACGCATAATGCTGAAAAACCGTATTTGTTAGTCTTTCATAGGGAGGAATATCTAGTAGATTCTTAGAATCAAAAAGTACTGTACCTGATGTAGCCTCCTCAAAACCACCAATTATTCTTAATGTTGTTGTTTTACCACAGCCAGATGGACCGAGTAATGTAACAAATTCATTTTCATAAATATCTAAGGAAATTCCTTTTAAAACGATATTACCATTAAACTCCTTTGTTAAATCCTTAATCTCAATTAATTTTTTCATTTTGTACCTCCTAACACAGATTTGGATTCTAGATTATTTTTAGATATAAACCTTAATTAATAATCAATTTATTATATCAAAAGAAGAATAAATTTACTATATTAAACTAAAAATAAAAAAAAGATTTTTGAATGTTTATAATTCAAAAATCCATTTAACATTAATTAAATTTCTTGGCCACTTGTGATACAAGCTTCATATCACATTTTCCTTGGAAATTAGTCTTAAAATGAATCATAACATTCTTTAAAGACTTATCATCAAGTTTAGTGATTTCAGATTCAATTTCTTATTCTGACATAAGCTTAGGTAAATACTTTTCAAGTAAGCCCTTTTGGTAAGCAATAACTGATGCTTGTTCTTCACGACCAGCTTTTTTATATGTTTCGTACTCCTCATCAAGTTCTTTAATTGTTTTGTTAATTAAAACTAATGTATCACCATCAGTCAAGCTTACATTTTGAGTTTTAAGCTCAACAGACTTAAGCATACATTTATTAATCAAAACAGAATATACTCCTCTAGCATTTTGATCATGGGCTTTCATAGCCTCCATATTTGCTTTCTTCAAATCATCAAAAATCATAACATAATCTGTATTAAACAGATTTTCACCTCTTTCTTCTTTTATTATACATCAACTTTAACGTTATTAAAAGGAAAAGCTACATCGAAGCTATCATATAAACAATTAAAATTATGCCTAAAACAATACGATAAAAACCAAAGACCTTAAAGTCATGTCCTTTAATATACTTAAGTAAAAACTTAATTACAACAATCGAAACTAAAAATGCTACAATTGATCCAATACCTAAAAATGCTAGTTGAGACCCCGAAATTGCATTTCCATCAATAAAATATTTTACAATTTTTAAAAGAGATGCACCAAACATTACAGGAATTGATAAAAAGAATGAAAATTCTGCTGATGTTTCACGATTAAGGCCAATAAGCATAGCCCCTAAAATAGTTATACCACTTCTTGATGTACCTGGAATTAAAGCTAAAAGTTGTACAATACCAATAATTAAAGCAACCTTCCAAGTGATTTGTTTACAGTCGGAAATCTTAAATTCTCTTTTTTTATTGAAAATTTCAATAACTATAAATAAAATACCATATGCAATAAGCATAATTGCAACTGTAGTAAAATTATAAAAATGTTCATTTAACCAATCATCAAATAATAAACCAATAATCGCAGCGGGTACACAAGCAATTAATACATTAAGCCAAAGCTTCCAGGTATCTTTTTTTTCTTCTTGTGTCTTTGTTTTAGAAAATGGCCATAGTTTTGAGAAAAAGCAAATAACTACCGCTATAATCGCACCAAGCTGAATCACTACTAAAAATAAATCCCAAAATGATTTACCATATAATGCTTCAACATTAAGCCATTCATCAAGTAAAATCATATGGCCTGTAGATGAAATAGGAAGCCATTCTGTTATTCCTTCAACAATTCCATACAAAATAGCTTTAAGCATATTTAAAAATGCTGATAAAATCATAATAATAACCTTCTCTCTATTGGTTTAATTATAATTTATCTAATATAATATTTCAACTAAAAATTAAATTTCATATTTGATAATAAAAAAAGTAACCAGCCGCTCCATAAAATAGAGCCTATAGCAGTTTACTTGTAAATATATTATATTATAAATAAATGAAAAGCAAGTTTCTATTTCATAAATGGAATTTTTTAGAAAATTTATGCGAACATTACAATTCTGCAAAGGTGTGGCAAAATCACTGAAAATGTTATTTCATGTATTTAAAATAATGTCTAATATAGTAATAAATAAAAGAGTTAATTCACAAAAAATTCAAATCCGTACTAGGTTGTACAATATATAAAAAAGAAAAAAAGCCTAGAAATAATCTAGACTTTTAACGCTTCAAATTTGGAGGCCCGGGACGGATTTGAACCCCCGCATCAGGCAGTTGCAGTGCCTTGCCTTACCACTTGGCTACCAGGCCATTTTTAAAGCTCTTTTATTATACCAATAACCAAAATCAATGTCAATGATAAAATTTAAAAAAATAAAATTCTTACATTTTTATCGAAAATTAGCACTCTATCATTGACAGTGCCAAAAAAAGTGCTATACTATTAGTGTAGTAAGAAATTGCTACGGAAAGGATGATTAAAATGATGCAAAATGAAAACCTAGAAAATGATGAAAATGTTCTAGAAAAATATGGTCGAGATGTTGTCGAGCTTGCTCGTCAAGGTAAAATTGATCCTGTTATTGGTCGTGATGACGAAATAAGACGTATTATTAAAATTCTTTCAAGAAAAACTAAGAATAATCCCGTTTTGATTGGTGAACCAGGTGTAGGTAAAACTGCTATTATCGAGGGACTCGCAAGACGTATTGTTTCAGGTGATATTCCTGATTCTTTAAAAGATAAAACAATTTTTGAACTTGATATGGCTTCTCTTGTTGCCGGAGCTAAATATCGAGGTGAATTCGAGGAACGTTTAAAAGCCGTCCTTAAGAAGATTAAGGAATCTGAAGGAAAAATAATACTATTTATTGATGAAATTCACTTAATTGTTGGTGCAGGTAAGGTTGATGGTGCTATGGATGCTGGCAATATTTTAAAACCAATGCTAGCTCGCGGTGAATTACACTGTATCGGTGCTACTACGCTTGATGAATATCATAAATATATTGAAAAGGATCAAGCTCTAGAGCGTCGTTTCCAAAAGGTTATGGTAAGTGAACCTACTGTTGAAGACACTATTTCTATCCTAAGAGGTTTAAAGGAAAGATTTGAAGTCCATCATGGTGTTCATATTAAGGATAATGCGGTTATTGCAGCAGCTGTTATGTCAAATCGTTATATAACGGATCGTTTCTTACCTGATAAAGCTATTGACCTAATTGATGAGGCCTGTGCTTCTGTAAGATTAACACTTGACTCAATGCCTGTTGAGCTTGATAATATTGAAAGACGTATTAATCAAATCAAAATTGAATTAATGGCTATTAAAAAGGATAATGATGCTTCTTCTTTAAAGCATGCAGAAGAGCTTGAAGCTGAGCTTAAGGATTTAAATGAAAAAGATTCAGCTTTAAAGGATAAATGGTTGAAAGAAAAAGACGAAATTAAGAATCTAAAGGATAAAAAGGCTATTCTTGACCGCAAGCGTTTCGAACTTGAAACAGCTTATAACCAAGGTGACTTTGAAAAGGCATCTAAGCTTCAATATCAAGTAATTCCTGCTCTAGAAAAAGAAATATCCGATTTTGAAAATCAAAATAAGGATAATAAGTTATTGTCTGAAACAGTATCTGATGAAGATATTGCTCAGGTTGTATCTAAATGGACTAATATCCCCGTTTCTAAGCTAATGCAAGGTGAACGTGAAAAGGTATTAAAGCTTGCTGACAACCTTAAACGGCGTGTTATTGGCCAAGATGAAGCCATAACCTTAATTTCTGATGCTATTATCCGTCAACGTGCTGGCATTAAAGATGAAAATAGGCCTATCGGTTCATTCATGTTCTTAGGACCTACCGGCGTTGGTAAAACTGAGCTTGCAAAAGCTTTAGCCTCTGAGCTTTTTGATAGTGAAACTCATATCGTTCGTATCGATATGTCAGAATATCAGGAAGCACATACAGTTGCTAGATTAATTGGTGCCCCTCCTGGATACGTAGGATATGATGAGGGTGGACAGCTTACAGAAGCAATTAGACGTAATCCTTATTCAATTATTTTGTTTGATGAAATCGAAAAAGCCCACAAAGATGTATTTAATGTCTTACTTCAAATCCTCGATGATGGTCGTTTAACTGATGGACAAGGTAAGGTTGTTGATTTTAAAAATACAATTATTATTATGACATCTAATTTAGGTGCTGAGCTTCTTCTTGAAGACCCTAAGAACAAAAAAGGTGTTATTGATTTAATAAAGAATTACTTCAAACCAGAATTTTTAAATCGTATTGATGAAATCATTGTCTTTAACCCATTAACAAAGGATGTTCAAATTAAGATTGTTGATAAGATATTACATGAGCTTGATCTTCGTCTTCTTGCACAGGATATTCATATCAAATATACTGATTCCTTAAAGCACTATATTATTGATCAAGCATTCGATATAACCTATGGAGCAAGACCTATTCGACGTTTTATCCAAAAATATGTTGAGACTTATATCGCAACAGAAATTATTAAATCTAATATTAAGCCTGGAGTTAGTTATGTTCTTGATTCACAAGGTGGAGATTTAAGAATTTTACATGAATAAAAAAATTTCGGAAGTGATTATTCACCTCCGATTTTTTTTATTTTAAAAGATCAATTTCAAGTAAATCAATTGGTCTTTTTATTTTATAGGTTGGATGATACTCATCTAAATTATAAATTCGTTCGTAGCCATATTCACAAACAACCGATTTAATTTTAGCATTATTACAAGTTTCCATATCAACATGTGAATCTCCAACATATAAAACTTCTTCTTTATTTAGTCCATATTTATCTAAAATGTAATTTATTCCCTTGATATCAGGCTTAGTGCCAATTAGAGGTGTTTCACCTAAGGCCTCATCAAAAATTCCCTTGAAGAAATAATCAATCATAGGCTTTACATCGCTATCAAGCTTATTTGAAAGTACAAATAGCTTATACCCTTGTTTTTTAAGTTTTTCAAGTGTAGCTGACATTTGAGGAAATTCTTTTGTTTTAGATATCCGATATTCCTGATATTTTTTTAAATATATCCTAAGGACCTCTTGATAATCACTATCTAAAACAAGGTTCGTTTTTGACTTTTCTCTTGAATGAGCAATACTTCTTGTAATAAGTTCCTTTATGCCATCACCAATATAATAAATTGCTTCTTCTTTAGTTATTTTAGAAAATCCATTTGAGACTAATCCTTCATTAATAGAATCCATTATTCCTATAATAGAATCCGTTAAGGTCCCATCAAGATCAAAAATAAGGGCTTTTATCATAATTTAATTTCATCCTTTTTATGATAATTAAAATCATAAATCGTTATTAGATTATTATCATCACACACTGCAAAAGAATTAATTTTATCACCCTTAGGAATTGAAATAGAACCTGGATTTATCATTATACAATTATCTTTTTGTTCTATAATTGATATATGGGTATGTCCATATAAAACAATGTTTGCATTATCCGGTACAAGATCAAGATGATGGCCATGAGTTAAGTAAACATCTTTACCATTTAAGCTTGTAAAGTGAGGTGTATCGATTTTAAAGCTTAAAACCATCTGGTCTACTTCAGCATCACAATTGCCACAAACTGCCTCTATATTTGAAGAAAGAGGATTTAAAAGTGCGATACATTCCTTTGGTGCATATTCTTCAGGTAAATCATTACGTGGACCATGATATAAAATATCACCTAAAATAATAATCTTATCACATTTTAAATCATCATAGGCCTGTAGTGCTAACTTTAAATATTTAGCACTACCATGAATATCAGATATAATCAAATATTTCATTATTTAAACAACTCCTTAATATCATCCTTTGTCATATGCATAATAACATCATTATCGTTTATAACCTCATCAGTTAAATACTTCTTACGATTCTGAAGTTCAACAATCTTATCCTCAATTGTATTTTTATTAATCATCTTAATAACATGAACAATGTTTTTTTGACCAAGTCTATGAGCACGATCTGTAGCTTGATTCATTGCAGCTAAATTCCACCATGGATCATAATGAATTACGGTATCAGCAGTTGTAAGATTAAGACCTGTTCCACCTGCTTTAAGTGATATTAAAAATACCTTTATTTCCGAATCATTATTATACTTATTTACAAGCTCCATACGCTCCTCGGGATTAGTTTTACCAGTTAAAGTTAAATACTTTATTCCCTTTTGGTCAAGACGTTCCTGCATAAATGGGAAAATAGACGTAAATTGAGAGAATATAAGCATACGGTGTCCCTCTTGACTCTTTTCATCAATAATTTCCATTAATAAATCCATCTTTGAATTTGGTACCTTAACATCCTCAAGGAAAAGTCTTGGTTCACAAGCAAGTTCTCTTAATCTTGTAAGAAGGCTTAAAACATGTGAAATCTTGTAATCATCATTTTGTAATTCTCCACGAGCTTGGGCAAGATATGCATCATAAAGCTTACGTTCATCATCAGTCATAAAGCTAAATGAATAATTTTCAACCTTATCTTCAAGGTCAAGTACATCACCCTTAAGACGTCTTAAAATAAATGGTGAAGTCTTTTTATTCAATTCTGCAAGTAAAACTGGATTAGTAAAGTTCTCGTATTGCTTAATAAATTCTGATTTACCCTTTAAGTAGCCAGGAAGAGCATAATCAAAGATTGACCATAAATCTAATAAAGAATTTTCAATTGGTGTACCAGTAAGAGCAAACTTAGAATCAGCTTTAATTTTTTTAACTGCCATTGTTTTTAAAGCATCAGGATTTTTAATAAATTGAGCCTCATCAATTATCATAGTCCTAAAGTTTAATCCTTCGTATTTTTCAATATCCATACGAATAGATTCATAAGATGTAATTAATATTTTATTTTTATTAAATCCATCTTTAATATTTTCTTCCGTTCTTGTTCCACCATAAATGACGGATATTGCAAGATCAGGTGCAAATTTTTCAAATTCCATTTGCCAGTTAAATATTAAGCTTGTAGGAGCTACAATTAAATATGACCTATCTCTTGGCAAGGAATCAATAAGGCTAATAACTTCTAGTGTTTTTCCAAGACCCATATCATCAGCTAAAATACCGCCAAGATTATATTTAGCAAGAACATATAACCATCTAAAGCCTTCTCTTTGATAATCTCTTAAAATACCATTAATATCCTTATTAGGTACCGCCTCATAATTTTTGTATTCAAGTAAATCATTAGAAAAACTATCAAGTAAATTATTTGATTCTATTATATCCTTATATCTTGATGCAATAAAGTATGCTTGATATAAAGGAATTTTTATTTCATCAGAAATATTAGTTACTCCAAGCTCTTCCACTAAATCATTAAATAGATTAGCAGTATCAGCATCAATCGATAAAATAGAACCATCTTCCATCTCAACGTAATGCTTATTATTTTTGTAGCATATTAAAATATCCTTAAGCTCTGACGCGTTATATTTCATTCCCTCAAATGTTAAAGAAATAATTGAATCTGTCATTTTTAAATTCATCTTTTGCGAAGACATTTTAACAAATTTAAGCTTAGAAATACTTTCAGATAAGAAAACATCACCATATTCTTTAAATAAATCAAGGCGATTATTAATAATATCACAAATAGCATCAAAATCATCAATTGTATAATTGTTTGATTTTGTAAAGCCTAAATTACGAATTAAAAGCTTATAATTTTTCTTTTTTAAATAGAACGTATCATCCTTAAAATCACCTTTATAATTAATCAACATCTTATGATTCTGGTAATCAAAATAAGTATCAATTTTAATTTCCTTTGGTGGATGATAATCTAGATAAGTAATTTGATTAGTATACAATGGATAAATATTATTTAAGAAAATCTCAAAATTATTATCATTTAAATCCAAATACTTTTGTTCTAAAAGAGTATTTAATAAGGTTGCATACATTTTATCACTGCCGGAAATCACATAGCAATAATCAGCCATAAATACAAATGTTTTAGAATGTGTTCTAATAATTTGAAAATTTAAATTGTTTAAACTTAATCTCTTTTCATCAACAATAATTTTAACAGGAGGAAGACCTTCTTTAAATAAGATTTTTTTCATATATGAATTATAAGAATAATAGATTGAATCCTTATAAATAGAATAAATAAATGTCATAAATTCATTATTAATCGCAGTTTGTTCAAGCTCTACGGTCATAGCGTGACGATTTAAGTAACAAAGGTCAAGAAGCTTTTGGCTAATTGCTGAAAAATACTTATAATCAAGCTGGTGTGGAGTTTTATTTATCTCAATTGTATGCTTTGTCTCGACTGCTGCTAAAAAAGCTGGTACATCATTGATTCTAATCTCCTCGTTTTCAGACTCAAGCTCAAAGGCAAGTAAAATTTTTGACCCAACAATAGAAATAATAGGCATCAAATGATATGAATTTACACATCTAGTAATATTTATTTCCATAAGCTCCTGCATAAGCTCATCTTGCTTAGCATTATTAAAGAAATCCTCTTCACTTTTTTTATCCTTAAATATTTCATTAAGCTTATCTCTTAAAACAAAGAATAAACAAACTTCATGTCTACATAATCCGTTTAAATGACATGTACAATCCCCTTTTGCCTCATGAGCATAATGAAGTGTAACCCTTTTATCATCAAAAATAGCAGACACAATAAAAGAAAGAGTAGGAATTTTAATAATTTCAAACTCAAAGTCTTCAAAATCTTGATGTTGATATAATATATATCCTTCGTTTAGTTCTACAAGACTTGCAGCTGCTTGTCTAATTGTTGAAATTTCAATTTTTGCCATAATATCACCTTTTAAATCTTTTTTTATTATATCATATAAAAATAAATAAGAAAAGAATTGAAATTAAAAAATCTATCTTCTAAGTAAGAAAATAGATTTAAAAAAATTATTTATTTTGCATTTGCATTTTAATTATATCTACAATTTGATTCATTTTTATTTCTTTATAGTTCCATTTAGAATCATCATTATAAATAATATTACCAGTAACAAGATAACATTTAATTCCAAGGGCTCTTGCTGCATCGCCATCTTCTTTAGTATTGTTACCAAATAAAATCACCTCATCACTTTTTAAATTAAATCGGTCCATAACCTCTTTAAAATATAAAGGATTTGGTTTAGTATATTTTGAATTCTCATAGGTTGTTACATAATCAAAATCCTCAGGCTTTAATTCTATAAAGCCCATTCTTTCTTTAGTCGCCACAAAAGGAAAAATAGGATTCGTTGTAAGCATAACCTTAAGACCTAAGCTTTTAATTTCGTTAATAATTTTTAAAGCTTCTGGATTTGGTTTAGTATATTTGATAGTATCAAGAAAGCTCGTATTATAAAAATCATTAAAAATAGTTTTAAAATCAACTTCTCTTTTAGTGGTTGAATTGTAAAAAGAGTTCCAAAATACCTCTTCATTTGTTTTAGTACCATTATTAAGGTACATTGCCCTCACACCCAAATTAACAAAATTAATAATTTCATCCTTTGTATAACCATAAGGTTCCATGTGTTCAGCCAAAAGCTTAAAATAAGCATGACTAAATTCATCTTCATTTAATGGAAGTAAGGTCCCATCCAAATCAAAAAAAACAGCTTTTAACATTTTTTGCTCCTATTCTACGCTCTTTAAAGAGTCTATCATATCAATTCTTTTTAAATTAAAGTGAGCAATTATATTAACTATTAAAGTAAATCCTAAGGCTAAAAGGGTTGTATAAATAAAGCTTTGAGGTTTAATATGATAAATAAATCTAACATATTCGATTTCAACCGTGCCTATAACCTTTAAAGCAAGAAAATAACCACTTAAAAGCCCAAGAAAAATACCAATAAGCGTTAATATTAAATTTTCACTTGTAATATACCTGTCAACCTCTACATTATAAAAGCCTAATACCTTGAGCGTTGAAATTTCTCTTTTTCTTTCATTAATATTAATATTTGATAAGTTATATAAAACCGTAAAGCTTAGAAGCATTGATAAAACAATAAGAATATAAACAACCTTATTTAGACTACCAAGCATATCTTCTGCCTCCGATATAAGATCATCCATATACAAGACGTTTAAAGCTATTTTATCCTGCATGAGCTCAGTTTTAATTTCATTCTTTAAATTACTATCTATACTAAGATAACAAACACTTCTTTTAAAGTTTAATCCTAAGGACTCATAAAGTTCCTTCGAAATAAAAATAAAATGATGAAGATAATACTCACAACTTGATGAAACTAAAACATTTAACTTTTTACCAGAGGATGTAACTAATTCTAAAGAATCATTATCTTTAGCATGCAAAAGACTTGCAAGCTTTTCCGTTAAAATAACACCATCATCATTTAGGGCTATTTCTTCTTTAGTTTCGCTATTTTTATAATGAGTAAAAAGCTTATCCTTAGATTTATTTTCAACAACTACCAAAGTTGCATCATAATCACCAACGCTTACATCAAGTGTTTCATAATAAGAACTATCTTTAATTCCTTTTACATCAACATTTAAACTTGATGTAGGATTTAGGTAACAAATAGCATCATAGGTGTTAATTTCTTTATACTGCTTAGATGCGATATCTTCAATTGCATCTCTTATCCCAAAGCCTATAAGCATTAAAGCACTACATCCTAAAATACCAATAACCGTTACGATACATCTTCTTTTATATCTTGCGATATTTCTTATAACAACCTTTGCCGAAAATGATAAACGATTCCAAATAGGTTTAATTCGTTCAAGTAAAATTTTCTTAGAAGATAAAGGAGCCTTAGGTCTTAAAAGCATAGCTGGATTATCTTTAAGAGAAAGTATGGCCGTTATAATGGTTACACCAACAATACATAAAATCGCAATTAAAGTACCTAAAACAATGCTTGATAAATCAAAATAAACATCAAAACTTGGAAGTGAAAATAAAATAGTATAAATACTCCAAATTAATTTAGGTATAATAATCATTCCTAGTAAAAAGCCTAAAATAGAGCCTATAATAGTCGCTAATCCACTAAATAATACATACTTAAATAAAATTTGTCCATTTGAAAACCCTTGGGATTTAAGTGTGCCTAAAAGTACTCTATCATCACTAACCATTCTTTTCATTGATACAAGGCTTACCAAAATTGCAACGGCATAAAATACAACAGGGAAAATTAAAGCTAGATTATCAATTGATTTAGCATCATTAATATAATTATTGTAAACACTATAATCCATTCTTGTATAAATATGATATGAAAAGTCTAATGCTAAGGAATCATTAATCAAATCAATATAAGGTTGAACCATATCAGCCATTCCCATTTCCTTAAGACTATTGAGCCTGTCTAATATAATTGAAGCCTCATCAAATACGAGCGTCTGTCTATTTTTTTGAAGTTCACTTACTATGCTTGAAATAGCCTTATTCGCCTCTTCTACCTTAGCTTTATAATTATCAGAATTAGTTAAATCTTCTTTAGCATCTTCTAAAAAAATATAAATGTTAGTATAGCCATTTGTAACAGTATTAAGTGATTTTTTATCCTTTAAGGTCCAAATATTTCCATCAGCATCATATTCTTTAAAGGAATCAGCTAAAACATATGAATAAAAGTTTATTGTACCATTACCAATATTTGTTTTACCACGATCAAAAATAAATGAATCACTATTAATATATCTATTTGACCTTACAACACCTGATATTTTAAACTGATATAAATTACCATCATCATTTGTGCTTGTTGGCTCTAAATTATAAGATGGAAGTGATAATAGATCACCTATTTTTAAATCTAAAGCTTTAAGTAGATTCTCTTCCACTACTATTTCGTTATTATTTTGAGGAAGACTTCCAGAAATAAGTATCACATTATTGACATTTGATTCTAATGTTTCAATATTTAAAACATAACTTTTTTTATTACTGTCAAATATTTCAATATCTAAAGCCTTCACACCTTCAACACTTGCATTAATTTGGAAAGATGTAAGGACACTTTTTATTTCTTCAACATCTGATTTTGAAAAATTAAGATTTGATGATAATTTTAAATCATATATGGCCGCCTCATCATAAGCATCATCTAAGCTTTTTAGCATATCAGGTGCAGTTGATTTAAGTCCCACATATACAAATACACCTAAAAAAGCCATTACTAAAAGTGATAAAAAGCGGAAAAATTGACTTTTAATTTCTCTAATACTAAGTGTAAAAATACGATTTTTCATAAAATCACCACTCAATCATTTCAATTGGCGTTGGATTTTTATTAATCTCAATTTTAGTAACTGTTCCATTTTTAAAATGAATAACCTTATCAGCCATATCCTTAATTGCACTATTATGAGTTACAATTACAACAGTCATATTATTTTTTCTTGCACAATCCTGAAGAAGGGCTAAAATTTGCTTACCGGTTTTATAATCTAATGCTCCTGTTGGCTCATCACAAAGTAAAACCTTAGGATGCTTAGCTATGGCTCTTGCAACTGCAACTCTTTGTTGTTCTCCTCCTGAAAGCTGTGAAGGAAAATTATTAAGACGATTTTCAAGGCCAACTAATTTTAAGGCTTCCTTAGGTTCTAAATGATCTTTAGTAAGTTGAACTGCAAGTTCAACATTTTCAATGGCAGTTAAATTTGAAACTAAGTTATAAAACTGAAATACAAAACCAATATCTTTTCTGCGATATTTTATTATATTCTTTCCCTTTAAAATGGAAATATTAACCCCATCTACAATAACATCACCAAATGTTGGACTATCCATTCCTCCTAAAATATTTAAACAAGTAGTTTTACCAGCACCCGAAGGTCCTAAAATACAAACAAGCTCACCCTTATTAATCGTAAAACTTGCATCATGTAAGGCATTAATTGTAACCTCACCCATTAAATATTTTTTAGAAACATTTCTAAATTCAATAATTGCCATAACATCACTCCACAAAATTAAATAAAGTGCTTTCGCACTCTATTTAATTAATCTTTATATCCATTAGGATTCTTCTTTTGCCAATTCCAATGATCTCTTGCCATATCCTCAATATTATAAACAGCCTTAAATCCTATTTCTTTATAAGCCTTATCAACCTTAGTATAATTACGAGCGATATCTCCTTCTCTTCTTGGACCAACTACATAAGGAATAGGTTTTCCGTATGCACGCTCAAAAGCATGAAGAACGTCATACACAGATGAACCACATCCAGTGCCTAAGTTATAAATAACAAGTCCTGGATTTTCATTAAGCTTATTTATTGCACAAACATGTCCTTTTGCAAGATCACAAACATGAATATAATCACGAATACATGTTCCATCAGGAGTGTCATAATCATCACCAAAGATAGTAAGATGATCTCTTCTTCCTATCATTACCTGCGTAATATATGGTGCTAAATTATTAGGAATACCATTAGGGTCCTCTCCAATTAATCCACTTGGATGAGCTCCAATTGGATTAAAGTATCTTAAAATACAAATTTGAAATCTTGGATCTGAATGATATAAATCCATAAGAATTTGTTCAATAAAGAGCTTTGTTGTACCATAAGGATTAGTTGTACCACCCGTTTTAAAGGTTTCATCAACTGGCACAGAAACTGGATCTCCATAAACTGTAGCTGACGATGAGAATATAAATTTAAAACAATTATGCTCTCTCATAGACTCTAAGATATTAATCGCACCTGTAATATTAGTATGATAATACTCAAGTGGCTTTTTAACACTTTCACCAACCGCTTTTAAACCTGCAAAATTAATAACACAGTCAATTTGATTTTCTGTAAAAACCTCATCCAAATGAACTTTATCTAAGATATCTCCTTTAATAAACTTTACAGTCTTTCCGGTAATTTCTTTAACTCTTTCAAGTGATTTTTCGCATGAATTTGAAAGATTATCATAAACAATAACATCATATCCATTATTAAGTAATTCAACACATGTATGAGAGCCAATATATCCAGCTCCACCTGTAACTAAAATTTTCATCATAAAACCTCGTTTCACGTTAATTATAACATATTTTTTACGATAGTGTGTAGGTATATTTACTAATTTTAAGAATAATGCTATAATTACGAAAAGAAAAAAGGAGCCAATAATTATGAATTATGTCTATAATAAAAACTTAGCTAATTGTACGCCATCTAAAATAAGAGAATTTAACTCCCTAGCATCTAAGCTAAACGCCAAATTTAAATTAACCCTAGGAGAGCCTGATTTTGATACCCCCATTGAAATAAAGGACGCCCTTATTGAAGCCGTAAACCAAAATCATACTAGATATGCACCTACGGTTGGAAATAAAAACTTAAGAGAGGAAATTTGTAAATTTGAAAAAAGAGTCAATAAGGTTTCTTACGAGCCTGATGAGGTTTTAATTACAACCGGTTCTACCGAAGCTTTAACTGCCGCCCTTTTCACCCTACTTAACCAAGATGATGAGGTCATTGTACCAATTCCATGTTATGCCCTATATGAGCCCGTTATTTCCTACTGTGGGGCTAAAATGATTCCACTTGATACTAGACCTGACTTCCAAATTAGCAAGGGGCATCTTGAGGCTTTAATAAATAATAAAACTAAAGCTATTCTTCTTACATCACCTAATAACCCTACTGGTACCATTTATGATGATAAAACCTTAGAAAATATCTATAATATCGTTAAAGATACAAATATTTTAGTTATTTGTGATAATTGCTACGACCAGCTTGTATATGGAAAAAGACGTTTAGGCTTTTCAAAATATCAAGATATTAAAGACCAAATTATTGTATGTCAAAGTTTTTCTAAGCCTTATGCTATGACTGGTTGGCGTTTAGGCTATATGCTTGGAAATAAGGATTTATTAGATAAAATTTCGATTATTCACCAATATATGGTTGTATGTGTTAATACATTTGTACAAGATGCCGGAATTAAAGCACTTAATTTTGATCCCAAACCATTTATTGAAGTATATGAAAAAAGAAGAGATTATGTTTATAATCGCCTAATTAAAATGAAACTCCCTGTTAATAAACCAGAAGGTGCCTTCTACGTTTTTCCTTGTATTAAGGAATTTAAGATGTCAAGTTTTGATTTTTGTCTCGAGCTTGTAAAGCAAAAAAGTGTAGCTCTTATTCCAGGTGATTGTTTCCTAACCGATGACTATGTAAGAATTTCTTACTGTGTAGATGATGATACCATTAAAAATGCAATGGACCTTCTTGAAGAGTTTGTAACTGAATTACGAGGAAAAAATAAAGAGCACTAATGGACATTTAAATAAGGGATTTATTTTTTAATGTCCTAAATTAAAACAAAAGAAACCCTCATCCAAGAGTTAGTAGCTCAAGGATGAGGTTGTTTTTTGTATATTAAAATCCATTCATTTTTGCTGTGATAATCGCTGCAGTCACATTAGCACCAACATTAATTAAAAAATCTTTTAACCCATTTAGCGCAGCTTTTACAATGCTTGTTTTTTTATTAGATTTAATTGAACTATCAATATCTTCTAAAATTTCTAACGCTTCATTTTTATCTTTGTCACTTATTTTTTCCTTATCTAAAGATTTCTTAATTTCATCAACCGTTTGGGCAATATCTGAACTTACTAAATTATTTGAATTATGATTCCCAGATACAATTTGAGAACCATTTACATTTCCTGTGATAAATGGACCATAACAATTTATTTGCTGCGGAATTATTCTTGCTTTTTCTTTTTCTGATTCATTAAATTCAAAATCTTCTCCTAGTATTCCATCATTTTCTAGTTTTAAACACCACTCTAATAAATAATTTTTTACGCTTTCAATAATTTGTATTATAGCACTTTGGGGGACGACTAAATAAAATGGAAAATTAACTCTAACATTAGTTTGAAGAATCTCAGATAATTCACTCGGAAAAGCTATAATAATTGGTTGGTTGCTCGTTGATAAATTAATTAATTCAGATATGGGATTATACAATTTTTTTGTGTTTAATTGTTCAGCAATAGATGAAGGCATCACCACTGGAATTAATCCGTGATAAGGATTTTTTGCTTTTACTTCGCCAATTATATTTCTATATTCAGGTATATCATCATAATTCTCATATCCGTTAAGTTCATGATCAATCCATTGCTTGAAATCAATCAAATTTAGCTTTGTTGCTATAAGTTTTGCTTTTCTTAATATTGAAATTGTATCTATTTTATTTTCAATAATATCTTTTTGTAACTCTATTACCAATTTACCCATTTATTATACTCCTTTTTTTATTATTCAATACTTTCATATACTAACATTTATACTCAAAGAAAAATACACTATGAAATAAGTAAGTATTAACATTAACGCCCACCTTTTTCTCTATTACAAGACTTGCAAAGCATTTGACAATTTATATCATCTGTTTTTCCTCCCAGATGCCATGGAGTAATATGGTCTCCTTCCATTTCGTCAATTTTCCAAATCCTAGTTGCTGTTGGCTTTCCTTTTGAAACGCACAAAGGGCAAATACCATGTTGTCTATTATAGGCTTTTAATTTTTGCGCATCGGTAAAAACTCTAATGTTTAGATGTTTTTCTAACCCATCTAGAACATAAAGATATATGCCCTTTTTATTTGTAACGTCATCATCAAGAAATAATTTAGAAATTTTATTTTCTAAATCAACAGTATTATAAGTATTGGTATGATAAGCATTATACAATTCAGCCCAGTTAATACCTTTCATTTCTTTTCTGTATTTTGTGAATGTAAGTTGAACCCAATCAATAACATTTTTAAAATATATCCATAATTCATTTGCATTTGGATCATGTTGATGAATTGCCATATATCCTTCGATATCACCACAATTAATCCATGAAATGGCAGTTTGCAATAATTCTTGTCTTAAAGGAGAACCAGAAACATACTCTTTTGCTAATAGATAAGCTGCACAATTAGATTTACTAAATTTAGCTTTTGCATCGCTTAACCATGGTCCTGTATATACGGCATTTCTTAATTCTTGAGGCGTTAATTGTTCACCTGCAATATTAATTATTTTAAACCACTCTAGTTTTTCTAAATCATTGCCTTCACAAATATAAATCATGCATTTGTAATCAAGAATTTTATTTTGTTCTGTTTTTGTTAGATTATGAAAATATTTATTATTCAAAGAAAAATCGGAGTTAACATACTGGCAAAAGCTTATTGTCCTTTGTTGCCCATCAAGAACTTCAAATGTGCCATCATCGTTTTTTACCCAATACATTACATTGAGAGGAAATCCTTTGTTAATCGTATCTAGCACTGCATTTCGTTTTTGCTCATTATAAATAAATTCTCTTTGATATTTTGGTCTTATATTTAGTTTACCGTCAAATCCAAAAACTCCATTTTCCGCATTATCAATATAATTTTTAGTGATATCTCTAATTGTTATCTCATTTAATTCTATTTTCATATTTCTTGCTCCTAATAAAAATTCTGCCATATAGCGAATGAACATTTCTTACACCATTAGTATAATAGTTTCCTTTTTCAGGTATTCCTTCCATAACCGGATTTCCATTTGTCTTTTTTCCTGAACTGCCTGTAAGAATTCCTTCATGAGTAACCTCTTTGTATTCATCATAAAATTTATTACTCTTTAGACCAAACCCGTATTTTTGTGATAAACCTAATATCTCAAATTGGTCTGGATTATATTTATCCATAAATGTTATTGGTACAGCCATAATACCATCATAATCGCAAGGAATATCACAAGTAGAATTGATATTAATTGCATCATAATTATCAAGTTTTGGATATTTTTCAGGAGAATAATTTTGGAATAAAGTTAATTCTTCATGTTTTTCTTTGTAATCAAGATTTGTAAACCATCTAACTCCAACTACTCTAACGAACTTTCTTCCTTGTTCATCTACTCTTAGCGACTTGCTTCTTATTTCATACGAATCAGGTACTCTGAATTCTCTATCTCCCGAGTGGATAGAACATCCAAGCCAAATCTGATTATTCATTAAATAAGGGAAAAATTCTTTATACGTAATAGCATTTTGATTACCAATAATAAGAAATTTTTTATTGTATTTCATTAATACATCCACATATTCTCTAAATAATGAGAAAGGAGGATTTGTCACTACTATGTCTGATTCTTTTAATAAGTCAATACATTCTTTTGAACGAAAATCCCCATTTCCTTTTAATTTAGTTAAAACATTCTTTTTATTTTTCAATAGTAGTTCAACATCAAAAAGGTCAACAGCACCATCCCCATTTAAATCCTCAACCTCAGAAATTTCAATTTTATAAGCGGTTTTCTTTTCTTTAATATCTTCTTCTTCTAAAAAATCAAATAGGCTTAATTGTTCACCAGTAATAGAGGAACCATCGTAACATGTAGCAATTAATTTTTTTAATTTCAAATAGTTGAAGTTGATTGCAAAATACTTGAAGAAATTTGACTCATATGGGTCATCACAATTGCAAAATACAATTTTCCCTTCAAAATAGTTTTTATAATGTTTTAATTCAAGCTCAATATCAACTAATTGAGTATAAAATTCATCTGCTTTATCTTTGAACGCTTGCTTTAATCCTTTACTATCTGCCATAATTATTCCTCCACCATTTTTATGCACTTTTTCATTCTGCGCATTTTTTTGATTGAAATTTTAACTTTTAATATAATTCTTGGTACAATTAGGATATGAGCAAAATAATTCATCTTCTAAAACAACTATTTTTAATAACATTAACTATGGTTCAATTCCTACACCGAATATCACATTCGATGCAGTAAAGCATTAAAAAAGAGGGAAAAAAGAGGCATAAGCCAAATAAAACTTAAGCCTATGCCTTTCGTTATAAAAATATTTTGAGAAAGTTATATTGAATCGTTAAAAATAAAGCGTTAAAAATTGAAAATTTCGAGAAAATATGTTAGAATAATATACGAAAATATAGTTTTTGATGTGCCGAATGTGATAATCAACGCAGTAATTATCTAAAAAATAAATTGCATCTTATTCATCATTGCAATCTTTGTATCAAGCATACTATGAGCATATCTATTAAGAGTAATTGACGCATTTTTATGACCCATTATCTCTGATAAGGTTTTTATATCCATACCACATTCAATAGCTCTAGTTGCAAATGTATGCCTAATAGCATGAAAATTTAATTTTCTAACACCAACTTTTTCTGTTATTTTTTCAAAAATATATTGATACGAGCGTATAGACATACGTTCGCTTTTTTTATTTTCAATCACATAATTACTTTTAGAAGTTATACTATATTCTTTCATTAACTCAATAATACAAGTAGGTAATGGTATAACACGTTCTGATGATTTTGTTTTTGGCTTATCTATACAAACTTCCCATTCTCCAGTTTTGCTTTTATCTCGATAAGCTGTTTTATTAATGTAAATAAGTCCTTTATCAAAATCTACATCTTGCCACTCAAGTGCAATTAGCTCGCCAATTCGCATACCTGAATAAAAGTCTAATAATATACCAAATAACCTTCTATCATCAGAACTTTTAATATAAGCTTCGATTTTCTTTTGCTCATCACGGGTGAAAGCATCAATTTTTTTAGAATCCTCAGGTATACGTTTTAACCTAACGCACGGATTATCTTCACATACTTCCATATCAATTGCATACTCAAAAGCCATACTAAGCACTGTAAGCATTAAATTAGTGCTTGCAGAAGACAGGTCCTTTCCACTAAGTAAATTACCTTCCTTTTTCTTTTTTGTTAAAAATTCTTGTATAGCTCGACGTTTCAAATTTTCGATACTGATATCACCAAATTATGGTACAAGATGTAATTCAATAATGCTTTGATATCTACTATATGTACGAGGTTTTACTCGTTCCTTTTCATAATTATCAAGCCACATAAATAATAATTCTTTGATAGTCATAATAAAAACATCCTTTTTTGCTTTAATTTTACCAAAAAGCATTTACTTTTGGATTAGTTGCTACATTACCATATAAAAAATATATTATCCAGTTAATAGTTAGTAATACTTTTAGTCTCTGATTAATTTCAGGGATTTTTTTATTTTTAGAAAGCCCCTATCAAAATAGCCTTTATTTCTCCATATGGTGTAGGAAATTTAGTCAGTTTAGTATCTATTGGGCCATTGACTATTAAGAAAGGATGAACAAACAAAACTAAATTAATTTCTCAAAAGAGCTTTACTATGGCTCTTAATAACTCTCTTTTTATTAAATCAATGATTTTTTTTACAAAATGTGAGCAATTTTACATTTGCTTGTCCATTGAGGTATAGGAGGAAAGATTGCTATTCCTAATCAATTTGATTCACTAAAAAGTTAGAAATAAAAAATATTTTAAATTTTTCGGACCAAAACGCACTTTTTTGTCCAAGGGATACTAGAAGGATGGAATTGTTAATTCTCCCAGTAAATATTTTTCTCGCCATTAAAGTAGTGAAAAGGTAAAAAACGACTTTTCGATAAATGCAGTCTTTAAAGAACATTTATAAGGATTAAATGCACTGGCCAGTCAATTATTCCGCACCACTCAAAGAATAGATGTACAGAAAATGTTATGAAATTTAAAATTACATTAACACAGTCTAATTATTATCAAGACGCTAAAAAATCAAAATATCTAAATCCTGTGGTTGTTGAAACACTTGAGGATTTTAGGATGGTAATATTAAAAGATTATTCATGTGCAGTGTATAAAAATAACCATCGTTCTAAAGATGACTTCCTATATGTTGATGCCATAGTCTTTGATATTGATAACGATCATAGTGAAAATCCAGATTAATGGTTAACACCTGATAAGGTGTCTTCCTTCTTCAGCAATGTTCAAATATTGATTCAGTACAGCAGGAATAATATGAAAACCAAGAATGGAAAGTCTCCAAGACCTAAGTTCCATATCATCATGCCAATCGATAAGGAAACAGATGCAAATACATATAAAGCTATGAAGGAAAAGGTATATTCAATATTTCCTTTTGTTGATAGCCAAGCCTTAGATGCAGCTAGATTCCTATATGGTACAGCTGAACCTAAAGTTGATTATATTGATGGCTACAGAACACTTACCGACTTTCTAAAGGAATATGATAACAATGAGAAAAGATTCTCCGAGCTTGGTGAAGTAATCCATGAAGGAAGACGCAATGCTACAATGCATTCCATTGCCTTAAAACTAATTAAAAGATATGGATTATGCGAGGAATCATTAGATAAATATCGTGAAGCTTCAAATAAATGCTCTCCACCTTTGGAGAAAGGTGAACTCAACACCATCTGGAAATCTGCTTTAAAGTACCTTTATATCCTGATTAGAAAGCCATTAAGCGTACGTGTATTAACTGAAAAATACATTGCTTCTGGTGAATATGGATATGCTGGTATTGAACGATTTGATGCCAAAATTACCGATGTAAATGCTATCAAGGCACTTAGTTATCAACAAGGAGGAATAAACGCAACACAGGCAAAATTTACGCCTTATCTAGGGGGATTTCATTTTCCTCTAGGTGTCTGCTTTAAAACTCATTATGGAAACAATAACAACCGAAAAGGAAATAGGCAATACCTTGTTTATCATTGAATCGATTGTACCAACAAAAGCAGACGAAAAGGTGATAAAAGACAAAGTCAAGAAGCTTATTTTAAATAATATCGAATCAATAAAAAAGATGCCAGATAAAGGTGCTTAATCGCTTGATAGTAATCCCATTTAGAGTGATGTATATATACTGACAAACGGAGGTGTATTTATGTCAATAAGCAATGAAAAACTAAAGGAATTATGCAAAGCAAAAAGCATCAAAATTCAAGGTATCGAATATCTAATCAAGTACTATCAAAAGTCGCTTGGCTGGACTGAACAACAAGCTATCGAATACACATTGGGACTTTTTGAGGACGGTACAATTTATGCTATTATGGTCATTTCAAAGAAAGGAGGCAATAACGATGCTACAAATAGATAATAATAATAAAATCACAGCTCTTTATTGCCGTCTTTCTAGGGATGACGAATTACAAGGTGATTCAAATTCGATAATTCACCAAAAGGAAATACTAAAGAAATATGCTGATGACAATGGATTTAAAAACACTGAATTCTTTGTGGACGATGGCTATTCAGGAACTAATTTCAAGAGACCCGATTGGCAAAGATTAATGGAACTTGTAAATCAAGAGAAAGTTGCAACAATCATCGTAAAGGATATGAGCCGTTTAGGTAGAGATTATCTTAAAGTTGGTTATTATACCGAGATTTTATTTCCTGAAAATGATATAAGGTTTATAGCAATAAATTCAGGTGTAGATTCAGCAAATCAACAGGACAGTGACTTCACTCCTTTTCTCAACATTATCAACGAATGGTATGCAAAGGATACCTCAAAGAAAATAAGAGCTGTATTCAAGGCAAAAGCTGAATCTGGTAAACCACTTACTACCAATCCTTGCTATGGCTATTTAAAAAGCCCTGAGGATAAAAACAATTGGATAGTCGATGATAGTGCTGCTTCTGTCGTAAGACTTATATTTGATTTATGCATCAAAGGTTATGGTCCATCACAAATTGCTGACGAGTTAAAGTACAGGAACATTGACTCCCCTGTCAGTCATTTGAGTAAACTGGGAATCAGTACGTCCGCCAAGGCATTCAAGGATTCTGATGACTGCTATTGGAATCCTGTCACAATATCAGACATTCTTTCCAGACAAGAATATCTAGGCCATACTATCAATTTCAAAACATAAACCAAATCATATAAAAACCATAAGACATACCAAAATAGCTCTGATAAATGGCTAGTATTTGAAAACACACATGAAGCCATCATTGACCAAGATACATTTGATGCTGTTCAAAGGATTAGAGCCGGAAGGCGTCGAAGGACTCCAATGGGTGAGATGCCTGTCCTATCTGGAATAGTTTATTGTGCTGATTGTGGTGCTAAGATGTATCAGGTTAGATGCTCCACGATGAAACAAAAGGAATATTTAGTGTGTGCTTCTTATAGAAAGAAAAGCAAAAGGACATGCAGTTCACACCAAATTAAAAATGAGGTGTTGGAGAAATTGATATTAGCTGATATTCAAAGAATCACCTCATTTGTAAAAGAGAATGAAAAAGAGTTCATCGAAATGGTATCAAATAAATCAAAACAAGATAGCGACAAGCTCTTAAAATCCAGTAGGAAAGAGCTTGAAACGGCAAAAGAAAGAATCGACAAACTAGATAACATCATCATCCATCTATATGAGGATAATGTTGAAGGAAAAATATCAGATGATAGATTCAAAAAGCTGACTGATGCATATGAAACTGAGCAGGCTTCACTTACTGAAAAAATTAAGGCATTAGAAGCTACAATTAATATTACCAATGAAGAGTTTACAAATATTGAATCATTTATTAAGTTGGTAAAAAAATATACCAACATCGAGAAATTGGATTGTGAGATACTTAGAACTTTCGTTGATAAGGTTTTGGTATATCAGGCTGAGAAAATTGATGGAAAGAAAGTACAAAAAATTAAAATCATTTATAACTTTATTGGAGATATCAGTAAGTAATATGAACAAATGAAAAAGGATACCTAAGCAATCACGCCTAAGTATCCTATTTTTATGCCTTAGAAAAATCCCTAATTAAAGAGCACTAAGCCCTTTATTTTTTTTCCTTTACGATGTAAATTGGTCTTCCCTTTGATTCCTTATAAATCTTTTTAATATAGGCAGACATTACTGACATACCTAAGAAAATAAGCATCGAAAACAATGATATAACACAACAAATGCTTAATAATAGAGGAATATATATTCCTAAAATAGCATAAACAATCATCCAAGCTCCAAGCCCTAATGTTGAAATAAAGCATAAAATAGCCAAAAATAAATTAATCTTTAATGGTACAGACGAAAAATCCTCAATACCACCTAGAGCATATTTAAGAAGCTTCTTAAAACTCCATTTAGTGTGTCCCGCTACTCTATCTATATTTTCATATTCAAGCCATTTAATATCAAATCCAACCCAACCAAAAATTCCCTTAGAAAAACGATCCTTTTCTGCCATCGAAATGATAGCATCTACCATTGGTCTTGTCATAAGTCTAAAATCTCTTGCACCATCAGTTATATTAGCATCACTAATTTTATTAATTATTTTATAAAAAAGTCTTGCAAAAAAACTTCTTATTATTGGTTCACCTTTTCTTGTAACTCTTCTTGATGCAACGCAATCATACCCTTCTTCTTTAATTCCTTTATACATGTCAAGCAATAATGATGGTGGGTCCTGAAGGTCAACGTCCATGAGTCCAACATAATCACCCTTAGCCTCTTTAAGACCAGCATATATAGCTGCTTCTTTTCCGAAATTACGAGAAAAAGAAATATATCTCACATTTGAATTTAAAGAAGCTAATTCTTTCATTAAGGCTAGTGTTTTATCTTGACTTCCATCATTAACAAACACATATTCAAATTCAGTTGGAAGCTTACTAACTACTTCTTCCATTTTTTCATAATATATCTTTATACATTCCTCTTCATTGTAGCAAGGAATAACAATACTTATCTTTTCCATAGGTACTCCTTAATTAAAACGCTTTCTTAAATTATAATACAAATTCAAGTCAATTACAAATAAAAAAAGCTATGAATTATAAAACTCATAGCCTAAATTATTACTTCATTAATAGCTCTGTAACTAAGCTTGTAAATTCAGTAGGATTATCAAGTGGCATTCCTTCCATTAGCAATGCCTCACCATACAATACCTTAGCATATTTTGCGACTGAATTTTTATCCTTAGCATAAGCATCACAAACGGCCTTAAAAACAGCATGATTAGGATTTATTTCAAGAATACGATCGGCCTTAATACTGCCATTAGAATCCTGTTGTGCGTTTAATACCTTTTCCATTTCAAATGATAGGGAATCACCAGCTCTTAAGCATACAGGAGAATCCGTTAAACGCTTAGATACGATAACATCCTTAACCTCAGGAAGTGCAGCCTTAATTGCATCAAATAATTCCTTATTATCATCCTTAACCTTATCAAGAGCTTTAGCTTCTTCCTCATCAACTAAGTCAAGATCTCCTTGACTAATTGACTTAAAGTTATGCTCCTTATAAGAATTCATAACCTGTAACATAAACTCATCAACATGGTCAGTAAGAACAAGTACATCATAGCCCTTCTTCTTTAAAATTTCAATTTGAGGAAGTTTTAATACCGCATCCTTATCCTTAGCTGATGCAAAGTAAATATCCTTTTGTCCTTCAGGCATAGCCTCAACATATTCAGCAAGAGTTGAAGACTTATCCTTATTTATTGTTGTAAACAAAATTAAATCCTCAAGTTTATCCTTCTTTTGACCATAGTTTTCATAAATACCATATTTTAGATTAATACCATAGTTTTTAAAAAATTCTTCATATTTTTCGCGATCATTCTTTAAAGCATTTGTAAGTTCTGATAAAATCTTCTTTTCAAGTGAAGACGCAATCTTTTGAATTGTTCTATCATCCTGAAGCATTTCACGAGAAATATTAAGTGATAAGTCACTTGAATCAACAAGACCCTTAATAAATCTTAAATAATCAGGAACAAGCTCCTTACATTTATCAAGAATAAATACACCCTTTGTATATAATTGAAGACCTTTTTCATACTTTTCATTATAAAGGTCAAATGGAGCCTTCTTAGGAATAAAGACTAAAGCGTTATAGGTAACATTACCTTCAACATTAGTAAAAATAGTAAATAGAGGATCTTGCCAATCCATAAACTTTTGTTTATAGAAACTATTAAGTTCTTCATCAGTTACATCTTTTTTATTCTTCTTCCAAATTGGAACCATAGAATTAACCGTTTCTAGAACCTGCTCCTCATTTTCCTTTTCATTACCATTTTCATCTTTTTCACCAGTTGGCGTAAACTTAGTAACCCAAGTCTTAATAGGATATCTTACATAATCAGAATATTTTTTAATTAAATCCTTAATACGATATTCATCAAGATATTCATCGTAATTTTCCTCTTCTGTATTTTCACGTAAATGAAGTACAATCTTAGAACCATCCTCTTTGTAATCAGATTTTTCAATTGAATATGATTCAAGTCCTTCAGATTTAAATAAATATCCTTGATCTGATAAGGCTGACTTAGTGTATACCTCAACATTATCAGCTACCATAAAGGCTGAGTAGAAGCCAACACCAAATTGACCAATGATATCTACATCATCCTTATTCTTTTCATTTTCAATCTTTTCAAGGAATTCCTTAGAACCACTTTTAGCAATAGTACCTAGATTATTTTGAATTTCCTCCTCAGTCATACCAATACCATTATCAGTAATAGTAATTGTACGATCCTTCTTTGAAGCCTCTACAATGATTTCATAATCATGAGGTTTAACATTTTCATTTGTTAAAGAAATGAAATGTCTCTTATCGATGGCGTCTGATGCATTTGAGATTAATTCACGTAAGAAAATTTCCTTGTGTGTATAAATAGAATTAATCATCATATCAAGCAAACGCTTAGTTTCTGTTTTAAACTTAAAATTTTCTGCCATAATATAGCCTCCTATAATTTTAACAATAATATGATAGCACTTATTTTTGGCACTGTCAAGTAGTGAGTGCAAATGTTTTGGTTTTATTTTTTTAATAATTATTAATTTTAATTGCTTATATAGCCCTTTTTGTATGCGCTTTCCTGCTTGCAATATAACTTTTGAAGTGCTAAAATAGTAAGATGTTAGGAGTTGAATTTATTATGTTTTTAAATTTTGAAATTGATACCATAAGTCTCCTTCTTCCTTTGGCATTAATCTTATTATTATCTAAGCTTTTACAAATGGGATGTAAAAGAGTTAAAATGCCTCAGGTTGTAGGTATGCTACTTGCTGGTATAATTATCGCGTTTATTGATAAAATCCCAGGTATTAATTTATTAAATGATTCTGCTCGTGCAGGTATCAAATTTTTAGCCGAAATCGGTGTAGTATTAATTATGTTCTCAGCTGGACTTGGTACTAATTTAAATAGTATCAAATCATCTGGAATTTCGGCCATCGTTGTTACATCCCTTGGTGTAATCGTACCTATGGGTCTAGGATTTTTAGTTGCAGGTCTTTTCAACGGCTTTGGTGGAACTATTACGCTTGAGGATGGATTAACGGTTTCCAAAACCTGGTCAAATCTTTTCTATGGTGTAATTTTAACCGCTACTTCTGTATCTGTTACAGTTGCCACATTAAAGGAAATGCACAGATTAAATGGTAAGGCTGGAACTATTATTATTTCAGCTGCTATTCTTGATGATATTATTGGTGTAATTGTTTTATCAGTAGTTCTATCACTTTCTGGTGCTGGTTCGTCTGGTGAAAATACATTAGGCTCTCTAATGTGCTCAAATGATGTTGTAGCAGTATTTTTAAATGTACTTTTCTTCTTCATTTTCACAATCGCAATTGGTGTTGGAATTCATTATTTATTCAAGTATTTAAACAAGAAAAAGCCTCATACAAGACGTCTTCCTATTTTTGGTTTAGCATTTTGCTTCTTCATGGCCTTTGCATCTGAGAAGTTCTTTGGAGTAGCTGATATTACTGGTGCTTATTTTGCCGGTCTTGCCCTTGCAGGAATTGGACATCATATTAACCCAATAAGAGATGTGCTTGCCGATGATACTTCTGATTACATTGAACGTAAGAGTGACGTATTATCATATATGATCTTCTCTCCAATCTTCTTTGCAAACGTTGGAATTAACGCTGACTTTAGTGGTCTTAAGGCTACAATGATTGGCTTTGGATGCTGCTATATCCTAGCTGGTCTTCTTGGTAAGGTTTTAGGATGTGGAATTGGTGCTAAGATAACTGGTAACCATTTAAAGGATTCAATCAGAATCGGAATCGGAATGATGGCTCGTGCCGAGGTTGCACTAATTTGTGCTAATAAGGGTATTGATGCTGGTCTTGTTGATTCTGGTATGTCAACCTTCATTGTTATAATGATTATTGTTTCATCATTTGTTACACCTCTTATTCTTAAGCTTACATATAAAAATGAAAATCCTGTTAAGGAAGATTATAATGAAACCTTACAGGAGCCATAGGAAAACGGGAAGTTTCAAACTTCCTTTTTTTCTCTTTAAAAAAAGGATTATTTTTGTTATAATATAATGTATAAGGAGGTTAAAGTATGTTTGATAATATTAAAATTTTGTCAGAAGGTTTAAACGCTTCATTCAAAGTTACAATCTACCTTCCTGATGACTATGATAAAACAGATAAGACATATAAAGCATTGTATATTGTGGGTGGTTCAAATCCTTTTTTAATTCCTACCTACTCACTTGAAGAAATACTTAAACAAAAGAATGTCATTGGTATTTCAATTTATCCTAATCTAGAGATAAAAAAGAATAATTTACTTTTTAATGTCTTTGATGATAAATTTGGATTTGCTAAAATTTATGAGGAGTTCATTATCAACAAAATTAAACCCCTAATTGAAACAAAATATCGTGTAACTTCTGAAGCTAAAGGGAACACCATTTTAGGATATAAAGAAACTGCTATCCTTGCTTATAGTCTTTCATATCATTATACTAATCAATTTAGTGAATTATATCTACATGATATAATGATTGAACCCTTTAAAAAAAAGTTTATGACGGATTTAATGAGTCGTTTTGACCCTAATATTAGCTTCTTCTTTTCTATGCAAGCAGCTGATACTGCTAAACTTATTGAAGAACGCCTTCAAATGTTTGGTGCTTGTAGCTTTAAATGGTATTCAAATAATTTAGCATTACTTCTAGAACATCTTTAATATCTACTTCGGTAGATATTTTTTTATTAATTCATTAAAGTATTTTCCTCTTTCTTCAAATGATTTAAATTGATCATATGATGGTGCCATCGGTGAAAATAATATTATTTCATAATCTTTTATCGCTTTTAAAATAGCATCCTCCAAATTTTCACAAACAATATGTTTTATTTGGTTTTTATATAAATAATTCGCAACTCTTTCTTTATTTTCACCATATAGATAAAATACACTTGTATATTTAGCTACTTCATTTAAATCACTTAAAGAATTGAATCTATCATATCCGCCACAAATCAAAGAAATATTTCTTAAATGCTTTATTTGAGCTAAGGTAGAATATATATTTGTACTTTTAGAGTCGTTATAAATATTAGGATATACTTCTTCCATGCGATATAATGGCTTTTTAAAGTCTTGCATTCTAGTTTCAATTTCTTTAATACTTATATTTGAAAGCAATCCAACCAATACAGCAGCCATCGTATCATATAAATCACCTTCTAAATCAGAAAATGTTTTTTCAAAAGATACGTTACCATATTTTGAATACATCATTCCTTCTTTATAATATGCCTCCGCTTTTTCATCATGTAATGAAATACCAATTTTAATAGCATGTGATTTATTTGAGACTTCCTTTACATTCAAATCATCAACATTGTATATAAGAAAATCATTTTTCTCTTGGTTTTTAGTTATATTAGCTTTAGCATTAATATAATTCTCCATAGTCTTATGGTGATCTAAATGCGCTTCTTTAATGTTTAACAATATTGCTATTCTAGGTTTAAATGTACTAATGCTTTCAAGTTCAAAGCTTGACATTTCTAAAAGATATATTTTCCTTTCATTATTGAACACATTAAATATCGGATACCCAATATTTCCACATAAATCAATTTTATAAGTATTTTTCAGGATATGATTAATTAAAAGTACACAGGTTGTTTTTCCATTAGTTCCTGTAACTGCAATGGAAAAAAATGGATTAATCATATAAGCAAGCTCAATATCACAGATAATTTTACCTTTTACTTTGATTTCATTCATTAATACGCCTGGTGGCTTTACAATATAATCATATTCATTTTCTTTTACAATATCATCGTACTTATAATTATACTTATTAAGATATTTTTTTACAGCATTATTAGAAATTCCATCCTTATAAACTAAAATTCTTTCCTTTTTAGTTAATTCCATCCTGTATACACCCCTCATAAAATTATATGCTTAGCATAAAAAAAAAGACCTTTCGGTCTTAAACTTTAGCCATTGTGTTTTTTAGAATAAAAGTCTTGAAAATAAGGGCTTTCCTTTAATACATCAATACAATCATTATTTATTCTGTGCTCATCTTCTAAATCATACTCGGAGAAATCTAATGTGTGTAGGGCATTGGAAAACAAATCATCTAAATCCCATTCTGGACATGTCATTATATTATTAATTACAAGCCGCATACTGTCATTGCCTCGTAAAATAATATTTTCAAGCCCGTATTCTTTTAAAGTGTTTTTAAGTTGGAACCAATTTTGTCTTAATCTATTATCTAACTTAAGCCTGAGTTCCTCATTATCAGTTTTAAACAATTCAACGGATTCATAAGGATATAAATGACAATACATATCATCCTTAGAAATACTAGTTCCTTTAAGGGATACAAGCTTATACATTAACTCTTTGGCTAATTTTGACTTAAAATTAACGATTTTTTCATTATAATACATTTCAAAATTCTGAAAAAGTTTAAATCTTATTCCTGTATTATTAATAAAACGCTGATATCTTTCCTTCATCTTAGCAATAAGTTTGTTAAATCCATCAGCATTACTAGAAAAATTAACACAGCCTTGATAATTACTTTTAAAATCTTTAATAATATTTTCAAGCTCTAGATTTTTATCATCATGTGAAAAAAAAGCAATTCCAATATAAGCATTTAATCGTAAAATTCTTTTTATGATATTTAAAACTTTCTCTATACCATTATCTAAATTAAAAAAAATACCAATAATTTTATTATGTGCGATATCTTTATATAATACATCTAACTTTTTATTATAAACCCTAAACGAAATATCTTGATTATGGTCAATAATATAATCATTAAAATATGTATTAATGTTATTGATGTTTTCATCATATACTACTACTTCCATAAATGTCCTCCCTACTATTGCATAATTTATACATAATATTATAGCACTCTATTGTTAATTTTTCGTTAGTTATTGCTTATTGATTAATTTTTTTAAAAAATTTTTGCTAAAAAAAGACAAAAAATAACTAAAATAATTTCAATAAGTGAAAAAATCGCTGTAATTGTCTTCTCATTATATCCCAATAATTCTAAGTGATGATGAAAAGGAGCCATTAAAAAAAGTCGTTTACCTTTAGTCATTTTAAAATATGTAACCTGTAAAATATCAGTTATCGTTTCAAAAAATAAAGGAATACTCATAATCATAAAATAAAAAGGAATATCTAAAAGAATTGAAATAATACAAAATACTGCACCAATGGCTAATGAACCTGTATCACCCATAAAAATTACAGCTTTATTATAATTTAAAAAATAAAATGATGTAATTGAAATAAAAAAGCATATAAGGAAAAACGATATCATATACCTTTCTTTTTGGAAACTAAAAATTAATAATCCAATTGCAATTATTCCCGAAACACTCGCAAGTAATGAATCAATTCCATCTGTTAAATTGTAACTATTAGCCGTACCAACCATAAATGTAGACATAAAAGGCAAAAAGAAAACACCTAAATTTATAGTTAGCTCCATAATCAATATTTTTTTAGAGTATCCTTTAATTAAGCACAAGATTAAAATAATAAAGGAAATTACATATTCAAGAATCAATCTTTTTTTAGGTGTTAAGCCATCATTTTTATTTGATTTTATAATCTTTACATCATCTATAAAGCCAACAATTGAAAAAGAAAGATAAGCTATAGAAATTATTATTGCATCAAATGACTGATATTTTATTAATAATAAACAAGTAGGAATAAGGACAAAAATAATACCTCCCAAAGTTGGTGTGCCGCTTTTCAACTTATGAGAATCTAATCCTTCTTCTCTTTCTGTTTGTCTTATACTATGCTTAGTATTAAAAAATTTGAGTAAAAAATAAAAGCAAAATGATAATACATATGTTAAAATAAAATAAATCATCTTATATATTCCTTAATTGTATCAATATCCGAATGATGAAACAACTTACCTTTGATATTAATATAATTTTCCGGACCTTTTCCTAAGATTAATAGTCCATCAAAATCATTTATCATACTAAGTGCTTTTTCTATAGCATCATGTCTATTTAGAATTATTTCATTTGGTATTGTTAAATTATCTTTAAGCATCAATGCAATTTTCATTTCATCTTCATTCCTAGGATTATCATTTGTAATAATCGCATACGATGCATATTTTGATACAAGATTAGAATATTCTACTCTTTTTGATTCTTGCCTATTACCTCCAGCACCAAATATAACAAGTAATTTACTTGCATAATTATTTTTAACATCATTAAACATGGCAAAGTAGCTAGATGTAGTATGGCAGTAATCTATAATAAGAGGCTTATTCTTGTAATATAATAAATTATATCTTCCTTTAATCGGATCAGTTTTGGTTATAAAATCAATGATATCATCCATTTTATAATTAAGTGCTCTTAATATTGAAAATACACCAGCAATATTCATAACATTGTATTTTCCCAAAATTGATGTAGAAATATGATAATAATCAGAATACGTTTCAACATCAAATTGTAATTTATTTTCATGTTCAATAATATTAAAAAATTTTATTTTATTTTCATCAAAGCCATAATATGTTGTATTGTGGTTTAATCTTAAAAAACGCTTATCAGTTACATCTCTTGAAATAAATGTTTTAGCATTATAGTTTGTTGAAAGAATTAACATTTTAGAGGCAATATATTCTTCTTTGGTTTTATGATAATCAAGATGATCTTCAAAAACGTTAGTTAATAATAAATAATCAAATTTGATGTCATATAAACGATATTCAAAAAATGAAATTGACGATATTTCCATAATAACATAATGTTGATTATTTAAATGCATGAACAGCTCTTCCATTGACGGTGTAGTATTTAATGTAGTAAAAACCTGATTATCTGTATATATTCCATCTGTTCCAAAATAAATAGTTTTTCTTTTTTTACTTAAAAAGCGATAAAGTAATGTTGAAATTGTAGATTTACCGGACGTACCTGTAACGCCAATGAAGCATTTACCCATAAGCTTATATTTATTTTTCCATAATAAATATTTTTGATAGATTTTTTTTATTGAATCAACCTTAATATAGTGATTATTGAGAAATGAAGATTCACCAATAATTAAATATGCTCCTTTATTTCTTATTTGTTCAAAATTCTTTTTTGTAATTTCTTCAAAAGCAAAATAAATGGTATTAGATCTTATATCTTCAAATTTACGTGTTACAATATCTATTTTTTTATTTTGAAGTAATGACACTAATCCCAATTTATTTAAAACTGTATTTAAATGCATTAAATCACCAATAAAGATTATGCACTATAATATAAAAAAGAACTATCAAACTAAATTGATAGTCCCAAATTTATTATTATTTTTGTACTGCTTCATCAGTATATTCAATCGGTGCATTTTTGGCAAAACGATAACAAGAAAGAATATTACTTCTACATGAATCTGCATTTTGGAAAGATTCACCAGTCATAATTAAACGTGAAGCTTTATTGTATAACTTAAATTGATACTTATCATTCTTATCCTTTTGAATATAGAACTTACCATCATATACAGCATCCCTAAAGCTTTCAATTGACTTTTGAATTGTAACCATTGTCTTATATGTAGCACTCATACAAATTGTTTGACCATTATTAGCAATTAATTTATATAAGAACATATCATTTTCTTTAGAAACTAAAATCTTACCAACAGTTTCCGTACTAATTTGAGCATCATCTAAAGTGACTAATTCAAGATCATTTTTTGATTCTTCTTGTAATTTTATCACATCAGTATTTACATACTTTGCAAACGCCTTTGACGCATTTTGAGCACTTATTTTGGTATTATAATTTGCACTATGAGCAACAACTCTCGTACCCTTTACAACATGGAATTGGAAATTATGATTTTTATCCTCTTCAACCTTGATTGTGGCTGTTAATGTATTTTCCTTTAAACGTTTAATAGCATTTTTACATCCAAGTAAAGATGTATAAGATTCAGATACTATTAAAGTTTCACCATTTGAAGCCTTTAAATAATACTTGAATCCAGTTGCATCTTGAACAATTTCATACTTACCCTTGGCACGATTTGTCTTTTTAGGCTCTTCTGTTGTTTCATTCGCAGGTTTTTCTGCTTTAACTTTCTTTACAGCAGCTTTTTTTACAGACTTCGCAGGTTGTTCTACAGGCTCTTCTTTAACTTCCTCTAAAGTATTTTCTTTAGGCTCTTCCACAATTACCTCTTCCTTAGGCTCTTCGGCAGCTACTTCTTCGTTAGATTCTATTGCCGTAGTTTCCTTTACATCTTCAACTACAGGATCTGATGCATCTTCAACAACTTCTTCATTTTCATTCTTTTCTTCATCATTTTGAACATTTTCAGCAGTTGTTTCTAACGTCTCTTCAGTAGACTCTTCTTGAGTTTCTTCCTCGACCTCTTCCTCAATAGGTTCTACTGTTTCTGCTTCCGCTAATACAGTTGCTGTATCTTCAGATTTTACTTCTTCAACTTGTGATTCCTCTAATATAGCTACCTCTTCAGCTTGTGGCTCTTCAGTTACCCCTTCATTACTTGTAGAAGTTTCAACCTCAGCATCAGTATTTTGATTTGCTTTTAAATCCTCAACTTCTCGTGAAAGCTTTTTATTTTCACTTAATTGATTTTTGAAAGCCTTTGCTTTCTTATGAGCTCTTACTGCTTCAATAATGAAAAGTAAAAGTAAAACTGCAACTACTGCAACAGCAATAATGCAAATCGTACGGTAATCCTTCCATACATTTTTAAAATCTTGAACTTTTAACATACTCGTTATCATAATATATGCACCCCTTAAATCTTCTAATATAATTATAAAAACTTTTAGTTTTTTTTTCAACATTTATTTTCTTTTTCTTTCTCTTTTTCTAATTTTTTTTATTTTTTTTGAAAAAACGATATATTATTACTTTATTTTTTTGACGATAAAACAAAATGACAAAAAAAATAATTTTAGGTATTTACAAATTAATTAGAATTTTGT